>ENA-ORXF01000001-ORXF01000001.1-marine-metagenome-genome-assembly--contig:-NODE-1-length-243759-cov-15.328330_pt1 | contig 243759 bp, 213 predicted proteins | sample MGYA00237864_ERZ511476 | MGnify/ENA primary metagenome ERZ511476 (study PRJEB26306, sample SAMN06343908) | marine metagenome | isolation source: coastal waters | place: Atlantic Ocean: West Antarctic...
TCTTTGATTTCCATTTTATTATAATGTCCTATCATCGTTTCTAACATTTCAGTTTCATTTCTATTAGAAAACATAAATGGACGACCAGAATTTTCACCAGGTTTTTTTCCAAAAAATTTACCTCCTGTAGCCCTTCCAAAATTTACAGAATCGATAGATTTCCATTGTTTAAACCCTTTTACTTTTCCTTCTTTGTTTATTACAAATAACTCCATTAAATCTAATTTCTCATAAGATCCGTTTTTGTAATCACGTTCCTCTTTCGACCAAGCTAATACTTGTTGATCTTCACCATTCATTGATAATGGGATAATCTTATAAGGTTTCATACTAATTGAATTCATCGATTCTAACCATTTTTTGGTCCAAGCTTTATCGTCCTCGCTATTAAAACTGTCATCATAATAACTAAGTAATTTCTCTGTATCTTGACTTGTGTATGCAGCTGCTAAATCAATAATACTTTTAGTTAATGCTGGGTCACCAAATGAATATGAATTTCCTTTGTTAGCATTTTCCTCTAGAGACATACCTCCTTTATTATTGCAACTAAAAACACTTAGGATTACGATTGATAATAAAATTAATTTAAATTTCATAATTATTTATATTTAATTGTTAGTTTCCAAAAATAGTAAATACTTTTCACTTTAGTTTTAGAGTGAAACTAATTTATGGATGTAAGGTTTATAAAAAAATATAGGAATGATATTTTTTAAGAAAATAATTCCCTAAAATAACAACCTACAATTTTTAAGTTGTAGGTTGTTGTATGAATTAATGTATTTCTTTGTAAACTTATTGAAATCTTTTAAGAATAGTTACTTCATAATCTTTTATATCTGTAACAGGACCTCTTTCTTGAATGAGTTTTATAAATTTAGGATCTTTCTGTAATTTATCATAAAGCATCATGTGATCATTTTTGTCTTTACCACTTAAAGCAATCCAGTGTGAAGCACCATTTGGTCTTCCAATATCATAGGTACCAAAACCAACAACTCTTTCTGAAAAGTCTTCTTTAAATTTTTTAACTATTTTATCATGCCCTGCTTTAAAAAGATTAGGATCATCGATTTTTATATCCCATATATGAACATTAGAATTTTTATCTGTATCTCCTTCTTGCCAACTCAAAATCCTTCCTGAATATCCCGTTCCCCATTTATCAACAAAGTTTCTCATTTTTGCCCATAAAGCACTTCCTTTATCATCACTAACAGCATCATCTGCCATCATTTCAACTCCAAGAGTCCACATAAAAACTAGACGATGTGTTGCCCCATTTGTTCTTCCGTTACCAATTCTTTCTAGTACAATTCCCCCTTGATTCATTTTAACACCTTCATATGTATCATTAAAAGCTTTAAGGATATCTTTTTGAGTGTAAGGTTTTGCTGTAAATTCAACAACACTAAAAGCCATATTTTGACCTGTTAATGTTATTGTTGCAAAAAATATAAATAGTAAAATAATTTTTTTCATAATTTAAATTTAAGATTAGTTGTAAAAATACACAAATTAATTGCTTAATGCAATTAATAATACTTTACTTTTTAACTATTTAAAGCAAAAAACTCCAACGATTATCGTTGGAGTTTTTAAAATAAAAATAAATCAGGTATTATCCTTTAATTTGTTTTTTGAATTCATCAAATTTAGTTTCTTCTTTTTTAGGCCAGCTATTGTTAGAAGTATCTACATCTGCAGTTTCTAGATCTGGGTCTAATTTAATATTCGTAATCTCCATAGTTGATGAAAATACTTTTGTAACTTTATTATCATTTTTCATCCACACTTGTGCGGGGTATGAAATTTTTTCTTTACTACCATCAGCATAAGTAAGTTCAACTATAAGAGGGATTACTAACTCACCTGGTTTATTAAATTCAACAGAATAAATATATGTAGGTATTTTAGTTGCGTCCTCTACATGGATGTCCATGACTTTAGAATTAGCATCTTCTTTTTTGTCTGTAAAATAGACTAAATCACCCATTCCATCAAAATAAGCTTTTGCTCTTGGGTTGCTTTTGATGATGTCTGTAATTCTTTGACTTGGTTTATCAGTTAGGTACAACGGTTTAACAGTTTTAATACCAATATCACTTACACCTGTTGTATAGAACCATCCTCTCCAAAACCAATCTAAATCCATACCAGAGGCATCTTCCATAGATCTAAAGAAATCAGCAGGAGTAGGGTGTTTAAACATCCATCTTTTAGAATATGTTCTAAATGCATGATCAAATAATTCTGGTCCCATTATAGTTTGTCTTAACATATATAAACCAGCTGCGGGCTTAGTATATGCATTTGGTCCAAATTGTTTCACATAATCCCCTTGTGACATAATAGGAGAGATGTTACTTTGATCTCCACCCATATAGCGTACAATATCTTTTGGTAAATTTCCAGTATTAAAGTTAGGGTCATAATCTAATTCCGCTAATATCTCAACAAAAGAGTTTAAACCTTCATCCATCCAAGTCCATTGTCTTTCATCAGAATTAACAATCATCGGGAAAAAGTTATGTCCAACTTCATGAGTAATTACACCAATCATTCCACTTTTAACTCTATCTGAATAGGTACCGTCTGCTTTTGGTCTACCATAATTAAAACAGATCATTGGGTATTCCATTCCTTGATTTTTAGCATGTACAGAAATCGCTTTAGAGTAAGGATAATCAAATGTTAGTTTAGAATATTCCTCTAAAGTATTTGCAACAACTCTAGTAGAATGCTCTTCCCATAGAGGATTTCCTTCTTTTGGATACAAAGAAACTGCCATTATGTTTTTACCGTTAATATTAACAGCCATAGCATCCCAAATATATTTTCTTGACGATGCAAAGGCAAAATCTCTAACTCGCTTTGCTTTAAAATGCCAAGTTTTTGTTTTTGTAGAACGTCCTTTTTCTGCTAATTCTGCCTCAGCTTGAGTAACAATCATGACAGGATTATCAAAAGTATTTCTTGCCTTTTCAAATCGTTGACGTTGTTTTTTTGTTAGTACTTTTTTCTCATTTTGTAAGTCTCCAGTAGCATCTACGATATGGTCTGCTGGAACTGTAATTTTTACATCATAATCTCCAAATTCTAAGGCCCATTCACTACGTCCCCAAAATTGCATATTTTGCCATCCTTCGACATTATTATAAACAGCTAATCTTGGGAAAAACTGCGCAATTGTATAGTTATTATTTCCATCAGGAAAATCTTCAAAACCAGAACGACCACCATCTCTTACAGAGTTATTTACTTTATAATTCCAACAAATATTGAAGTAAAATACTTCTCCTGGTTTTAGTGATTTTGGTAAATTTACTCTCATCATTGTTCTGTTGATGAAGTGAGATAAAGACTTTCCGCCACTCTCTACACTAGTAATATTAAAACCAAAACCTTTCTTTTGCTTCATGTAGGTACTCTGAAAGTTATCTGGAGTAATAAAGGCAGATGCTCCTTCAGATTTAGCTAATGGAGTTTTTGAATCATCAGCTCTCATATTTTGATCTAATTGTACCCATAAATATTCTAAATCATCTTTAGAGTTGTTATGATAAGTGATTTGTTCATCACCATAGATATAATTTGTTTTTTCGTCTAAACGAATATTCATCACATAATCAACTTTTTGCTGTGTATATTGATTTCCAGGAGCTCCAGATGCTGCATGTTGATCATTAGGAGTTGCCAAAACATCTTTCATTTGTCTGAACTTGTTTTGGTCTGTGTGTCCTAGTTGTGTCTTCTTTTCTTTTTTTACCGTTTCTTGCGCGAAAGAAGCAGAAAGTACAAAGAGTAATGAAAACACTAATAAAGAAAATTTTCTCATTTTGTTTGTTTTATATTTTTGATAAATTTAATAATTACAATTTAAATGAATTGCTAAATTTCAAATTTTAACATAGGTTTATAAGATTTAAAAAATTATCACAAAAAAAAAGCGAAATCAATTTGATTTCGCTTTTTTAGTTAGAAAAATATACTTTAATTTTTCATTTTCTTTCTAAGTAATTTAAACTTTGAATTATCCTTTTTTGGAAAATTATTATTGGTAATATCAACATCAGCAGTTTCTAAATCTGGATCTAATGCAATATTTGTAACTTCTTTATTAGAGGAAAATACTTTTGTAATCTCTTTGTCATTATATCTCCAAATTTGAGCTGGGTATGTTTTTCTTTCTCTCGTTCCATCTTTAAATGTAAACTCTACAATAATAGGCATCACTAATCCACCTGGTTTATTGTAAGTGATTTCGTAATGATACTTAGATTTATCATCTTTTTTCTCAAACTCTAAACCTTTTGTTTTGTCTTCTATAAACTTAATGCTATTACGTTTACTTTTAGTTTGGTATTTTTTAACTCCTTTAATTCCAATATCTGTTACATCTGTTGTATAAAACCAACCTCTCCAAAACCAATCTAAATCCATTGCAGATGCATCTTCCATAGATCTAAAAAAATCTGCTGGTGTTGGGTGTTTAAATTTCCAACGTTTTGAATAGGTTTTAAAGGCATGGTCAAATAATTCTTTACCCATAATTGTTTCACGAAGTATCCATAGAGCTGTTGCTGGTTTCCCATAGGCATTACTTCCAAAGCTATATACATTATCTCCTTTAGACATAATTGGTGCAATTTTAGATTGATCTCCATTCATATATTTTACAATATTTTTAGGATATCCTCTAGTGATAGGAAAATCTTTATCATAAGCTAATTCTGCTAACATTTCCATATAAGAGTTTAAACCTTCATCCATCCAAGTCCATTGTCTTTCATCAGAATTAACAATCATTGGAAAGAAGTTGTGACCTACCTCATGAATAGTCACTTTAATCATTCTGTATTTTATTCTATCAGAATAAGTTCCATCTGCATCGGGTCTTCCTGGGTTGAAACAAATTTGTGGATATTCCATTCCCATTTGTCCATCAACAGAGATTGCTTTATGGTACGGATAGTCAAAAGTATATTCTGAATAAGTTTTTAAAGTTTGAGCTACTGCTTTAGTAGAGTGGTCACCATACAAAGGATTTGCTTCTCTAGAGTAGTAAGAGTAAGCCATTACAGTTTTACCATTAATATCTACTGCCATTCCATCCCAAATAAATTTCCTTGAACTTGCAAAGGCATAATCTCTAACATTTGTTGCTTTAAATCGCCATGTTTTGGTTTTTTTAGCTCTTTTCTTCTCAACTTTTTCTGCTTCTTTCTGTGTTTGAATTACTACAATTTTATCAAAAGAATTTTTAGCCTCATTTAATTTTTTTAATTGTTTTTTAGTTAATACCTCTTTCTCATTCAGTAAGACACCAGTAGCTCCTAACATATGATCTTCAGGAGTTGTAATATTTACAGTAAAATCTCCAAATTCTAGAGCAAATTCACTTCTTCCCCAAAATTGATCATTTTGCCATCCTTCTACATTATCATAAACACACATTCTTGGATAGAATTGTGCAATTACATAGTTATTATTACCGTCAGGAAAATGTTCGTAACCAGATCGACCTCCTTGAGTTCTGTGATTGTTTATATTATACCACCACTTAATTTTGAATTCAAATATTTCACCAGAAGCCAAAGCCGTATTTAAATCGATACGCATCATTGTTTGATTTATGGTATAAGATAAATTGGAGTTATCAAGGTTTGTTACACTTTCAATTTTAAAACCACCATCAAATGAATTTTCTGCGAAACTTCTTTCAAATCTACTTTTGCTTAATTTATTTGGAATTTTATTGGGTTGAATATCTGGCGTTTTTGAATCTGCAGCTCGCATATTTTGATCCAATTGTATCCATAAATAAGATAGATTATCCACAGAATTATTATGATATGTAATTGTTTCATTACCATAGATCTTTTGATTATCATCATCTAAAATAATATCCATATTATAATCAACCTTCTGCTGAGTATACTTTACACCTGGTGCTCCAGAGGCTGTATGCTGACTATTGGGTGTAGCCAACTCATCTTTTAATTGTTTAAATTTATTTTGGTTAGTATGTCCTTGTTTCGTTTTTTGTTGACCAAAACTAGCGGTAGCTATAAAAACAAACGCACATATTAGGGTACTTAATTTTTTCATGTTATAATTTTTGAAGTTTAAATTTTCTCTAAATTATGAATAACAGTTAAGATATTAAGAAAATTTATTAATAATTTAATATTTCTGAATAATTTTCGGCATCAAGTAAGACACTTTTGTTAGTGCTACCAACCTTAGATTTTATTAAATTCTCTTGTTTTGGGAAGTACTTAGTAAGTATTTTATTAACAATCTCTATTTGAGTAACAACACTTATATTTTCAATCTCTAGATAAAAATATACTAATTCACCGTCATATTCTTTACCTATATATTTATATTCTTTACTGATACTGTTTACTTTAAAACTCAATTGTTCGTTTAGATATCTTTCAAAATAAATGTCATTATCTTTTAATTCCTTTTCAGAAGTTAATTGAAGGTCAATATTGTATTCTTTATTTAAAGCATCCTCAATGTCATCCATAAAGACATTAATAATCACTTGTATCGATTTAGTCTCACTATTAAAATTAATTTGAGTCAAGCTTAAATAATACTTATGAACTGAGAAAGATAATAATGGAATTATAAGAAAAAATAAAAAACTTTTTTTTAGCGTCATAATTAACAATCAATTGATGCGCCAAATTACTCTTTTTTAATGATTTCTAAATAGCTTTTACTTTGTTCTTGTAATATTTTTAAAACGGCTAAGACATTCCCTTGATTGTATAGTCTTTCTATGCCTAAGGGGTTACAATATTCTAAAAAATGATAATATCTTTCTTCAGGGATTTTTAATTTTTTAAAGAAAAATTCTTCCCCAAATTCACTAAATATTTTTGATGGGAAGGCTTTTTTTATTTCCATTTCTCTTCTTAATGCCCACATTTTCTCGGAGTATTTCCAAGGAATAGAAATTCCACTACCAATTCCGCCCATACCAGGTAACATTACTTGGTGAGGCCTAACCATTTTATCTACATAATCATCACCAACTGATGCGTTCCAATCTACATTTGAAAAATTCATAGTATTGAATAGAAGCGAGTCTTTTTTGTTAATCGGGGCATTTTTTGTGTCAATACCTAAGATACCCGATAAATCATGCCTTTTCAATTCAAATTCATCTAAAACGGTAGTTTCTAAATTTAGCTGAATTGTTATTTTTCTATTCTTAAAAATGGTTTTATTAATAAATATTATTTTTGTTAAATGTTGTACTGATGAAATTCTTAATGAGTCTCCTACACGAACTTTCATGTCAAATAAACCATTATCGTTTGATGAATTACCAATGCTAGTATTTAAGTTTAAAATATTTACATTTTTTACAGCACCAATAGAATCAATAATTTTACCTGTAATTATTGTTTTTTTCTCCTGTGCTACAAATGCAGTCGTTGTCAAGAAATATAATATAAAAACAAGTAATTTTTTACTCATAGGATTTTATATGATTTTTATAGAACAAAACTATGAAAACTAAATTATATAGCGGAATATATTAATATTTTAGATTTAATTTTGTTTTACAAATCTACCTTATTAATTGTTTAATGCAATTAATATATTAACATATTTGGACAGTTTGTTGGTGAATCACTAATTATATTTTTTAAATTAGCTAACTATAAATTCTTTTATCTTGAAAAAATTAATAATTGCGAGTACATCAACTATTTACGGTAGTGATTTTTTAGAATATTTATTTCCTCGATTAGCTACTTTTTTTTCTGGGGTTTCAACGGTACTATTTATACCTTATGCCAGACCAGGTGGAATTTCTTATGATGATTATACTGAAAAAGTAAAAGAATCATTTGCTAAAATAAATATTGATGTAAAAGGGATTCATCAATTTAAAAACCCAGTAAGAGCTATAGAAGGAGCAGAGGCTATTTTTACTGGTGGAGGAAATACTTTTGAGTTGGTTAATCAATTGTATGATAAAGACATATTAATTACTTTAAAAAATACTTTAGAGAAAGGGACACCTTATTTAGGTACTAGTGCGGGGAGTAATATTTGTGGAGTTTCGATGATGAATACTAACGATATGCCAGTTGTATATCCACCAAGTTTTATGACATTATCTATAATTCCATTCAATATAAACGCTCATTATTTAGATCCAGTTATGGGGTCTACTCATATGGGTGAAACTCGCGAAACTAGAATAAAGGAATATCATATCTATAACGATACTAGTGTTTTAGGTTTGCGAGAAGGAAGTTGGTTAGAGGTTACGGGAGATCAAATTATTTTAAAAGGTAAATTAAAAGCTAGGTTATTTCAAAAAGATAAACTACCCATAGAATTAGTCAGCGATAATAAAGTTTTGTTTTAAATTTTAAAAAAAAATCTGTAAAGTTAATTACAGATTTTTGAAGTATAATATCTCTTATTTTAAACCTTCTGTCATTTGTTCGGGTTTCACCCAATTATCGTATTCTTCAGGCGTTACATAACCCAACCTTACTGCTTCTTCCTTTAAGGTAGTTCCATTTTGATGAGCTGTATTCGCAATTTCTGCCGCTTTATAATATCCAATTTTTGTATTTAAAGCAGTAACGAGCATTAAAGAGTTATCTACTAACTCCTTAATTCTTGTATGATTTGGTTGAATACCAGCAGCGCAATTTTCATCAAAAGAGATACATGCATCGCCAATTAATTGGGCAGATTGTAAAACATTTGCGGCCATCATTGGTTTGAAAACATTTAATTCATAATGCCCTTGTGTTCCACCAACCGTAACGGCAACGTCATTACCCATTACTTGAGCACAAACCATAGTAATAGCTTCTGCCTGAGTTGGGTTGACTTTTCCTGGCATAATTGACGAACCGGGCTCATTGGCGGGGATCATTAATTCTCCAATTCCAGAACGAGGACCTGAGGCCATCATACGAATGTCATTTGCAATTTTATTTAAAGAAACAGCTATCTGTTTTAAAGATCCATGTGTTTCAACTAATGCATCGTGTGCAGCTAAAGCTTCAAACTTGTTTTCCGCTGTTATAAAGGGTAGTCCAGTAAAATCAGCAATATATTTAGCAACTAATACGTCATAACCAGCCGGAGTATTTAACCCTGTTCCAACTGCAGTTCCTCCAAGAGCTAATTGACTTAAATGCTCTAATGTGTTATTCAATGCTTTTAAACCAAAGTTTAATTGTGCTACATAACCAGAGAATTCTTGCCCAAGAGTTAAGGGAGTAGCGTCCATTAAATGAGTTCTTCCAATTTTGACAACATCTTTAAATGTGTCTGATTTTGATTTTAAGGTATTTCTTAATTGTTTTATACCTGGAATAGTCTTCTCTATAATTTTTTTATAAGCTGCTATATGCATCCCTGTGGGAAAAGTATCATTTGATGACTGTGATTTATTAACATCATCATTAGGTTGAATAGTTTTTTCCCCTTCTCCAATAATATTTCCTGCAATTTCATGAGCTCTATTAGCAATTACTTCATTTACATTCATATTAGACTGCGTACCCGATCCTGTTTGCCAGATTACTAACGGAAATTGGTCATCGAGTTTTCCTTCAAGAATTTCATCACAAACCTGAGCAATTAAATCTCTTTTTGATTCCGTTAATACTCCTAACTCGCAATTAGTAAATGCGGCTGCTTTTTTAAGGTAGGCAAAACCATAAACAATCTCTAAAGGCATAGATCCTGAAGCTCCAATTTTAAAATTATTGCGCGAGCGTTCAGTTTGTGCTCCCCAATATTTATCTGCAGGAACATTAACTTGCCCCATGGTATCTTTTTCGATTCTGTATGTCATGATTGTATGAATGTAATTTTAAAGATACAAATTTACAAAAACTAAGATAAAAGAAATTAACAATTGCTTTTAAAACTATTTAAAAATTTTCATTTTACTCGATAGAATATGAAAATATGTATTATTTTTGCTTTAATAAATTTTTAAATAGATACAAATGTTAGATTTTTCTCAATTTTCAGGATTAGTTTTATTCATGTTTATTTTAACAGCTGGATTTTGGTTGTTGATATTCTTGTTAACATTTGTTGTACCATATTGGATAGGTGGAACTATTTGGGAAAATTTCAAGCTAAAAAGAGAAGCAAAGAAAGCATCAGAGGGTAAATAATTACTCTCATTCACTAAATAATAAAAAAAGCAGTAATCATATGATTACTGCTTTTTTCATTTAATAACATAAACACTAGACTTAAAGTTGAATTTTTTTATTTAAAAACATACCATACAGATTATATTTTCAGTTTATAAAAATTACTTAAAAATTTTCTATTTAGTTCTACAGCAAATACCTGATAATTAGTTTTCACTTCCGCGCTATTTTTTTAGTTGACTTTAATTACCACATCAGTGTAAAAATTATCACAACAAAACCACAACATTAATCATTTGTTTTTTTTTTAAAAATTATATATTAGCGCCTAATATATATATAGCTAAGAAAAAAATAATTTTTTATTTTGTATGTTTTTTATAAAGGTCTTTTTTTATATATAATAATAAAATAAACATAAATTTATAAAAAACAAAAATTAGCACTTATATCCAAGTAAAATTTTATTATGCTATTCAAATTAGTGTTGAATTTCATTTATAATTGAAAATGAATAAAGAATGAGAAACAAGTTTTTAAGGTTATTTTTCCTACTACTCTCTATAAGTTTTTTTGCTCAAACCGATCATGTTATTGTCGTGAAAAATGAGCAAGGAATGAAATTAGTAGTTAATGGAAATGATTTTATTATTAATGGTATGAATTGGGATTACTTTCCGATAGGTACTAATTATTCTTATAGTTTATGGACCCAATCTGAAGATTTTATAATACAAGCTTTAGATAAAGAAATGGGATTACTTAAGAATATGGGGGTGAATACAATTAGAGTTTATACCGGTATACAACCTAAATGGATAACTTACATCTACGAAACATTTGGTATTTACACCATGTTGAATCATTCTTTTGGAAGGTATGGGATTATGGTTAATGGAACTTGGATAGCAAAAACTAATTATGCTAATTCTGAAACTCAAAAAATATTACTAAAGGAAGTAACTGATTTAGCTAATAAATATAAAAATACTCCAGGTCTACTTCTTTATTTACTGGGAAATGAAAATAATTATGGTTTAGTTTGGAAAGGTGCAGAAACCGAAGATATTCCAGTAAACGAAGGTGATTATTCTGTTGCGGCTAAATATTTATATAAAATGTTTAATAAAGCTGCTTTAGAAATGAAAAGTATTGATAAATCCCATCCAATAGCTATGTGTAATGGAGATTTAGGTTTCTTAAATCTTATAGCTAAAGAATGTAAAGATGTTGATATTTTTGGCACCAATATGTATAGAGGAAAATCTTTTGGAGATGCTTTTAAAAGAGTGAAAAATTTATTGAATATGCCAATTTTATTTACAGAATTTGGTTCTGATGCCTTCAATGCTGTTACAAATACTGAAGACCAAAAAATGCAATCTTTTTTTATGGTTGAAAACTGGAAAGAAATTTATTTAAATGTTTATGGACTAGGTAAGTATGAAAATTCATTAGGTGGTTTTACATTTCAGTTTAGTGATGGTTGGTGGAAATATGCTCAAATTAAAAACTTAGATATCCATGATAATAATGCTTCTTGGTTTAATGGAGGCTATTATCTTGATATTAATAAAGAAAAGAATAACAACAACATGAATGAAGAATGGTTTGGTATATGTGCTAAAGGACCAACTAACCCTTCGGGTTCATATACATTATATCCAAGAGCTGCATATTATTCGTTAAAGCAAGTTCATAGTTTTAATCCTTTTGAATCTGACGCAAAGAACTCTTTAGTTAAATATTTTTCTAACATCAGCCTAAAAGACGGAGTTTTAAGAGCAAAAAAAAACAATATTTTGATTAAGAATTAATTAGTTCAATTTTAATTTAATAGTAACCCAATTAAACAAGAAAACACAATAATTTAAAGTGTTTTAATATTAATTTTATGACAAAAAATACCATTTTTTTAGGTAAAAATAAAGCCTACAATCCTAGTTTAGAAGTTAAAGGAGAACAGGTGAATATTAATGACGAAGTATATTACAAGATAACTAACAGTAATAAAATGAGACCTTTCTTCATAAGTCTTGTTAGTAATTCTAATCATTGGATGTTTATTTCTAGTAATGGTGGGTTATCTGCTGGTAGAAAAAATTCTGAAAACTCATTTTTTCCATATTATACAGATGACAAAATAACAGAATCATCTGAAATAACAGGAAGTAAGACTATCGTTCAAGTTCATAAAGATGATAAAACATTTCTTTGGGAACCTTTTTCAGATAGATATGAAGGAGTTTATGCTATTAAAAGAAATTTATACAAAAATAATTATGGGAATAAAATAATTTTTGAAGAAATTAATGAAGATTTAGGACTTACTTTTCAGTACCAATGGAATACTAGTAATCAATTCGGTTTTGTAAAAAAATCAACTTTATTAAATAACACTTCAACAAAAGTAGATGTTACTATTTTAGATGGAATTCAAAATATACTTCCTTATGGTATTGCGGCAGATTTCCAGAACAGTACTAGTAATTTAGTTGACGCATATAAGAAATGTGAATTAGAGAAAGAAACAGGTTTCGGGATTTTCGCTTTAAGTGCAGTTATAGTTGATAAAGCAGAACCAAGTGAAGCTTTGAAAGCAAATACTGTATGGTCTTTAGGAGTTACAAATCCTACTTATTTAATTTCTTCTTTGCAGTTAAATGCATTCAGAAAAGGGGAGCAGATTCACCAAGAAGAGGATGTAAAGGCTGAAAAAGGAGCTTATTTTACAGTTCAAAACCTCACTTTAGAATCTAATAACAAAGACTCTTGGATGTTGATTGCAAATGTAAATCAAGACATAAATTCTATACAAGAAATCCAAGAAAAAGTAAAAAATAATTCAGAGCTCTCTACGGTAATTAATTTTTCTATTGAAGCTGGGACAGAAAAATTAGTCCATTTAGTCGCTGCATCAGATGGATTACAGCTTGGGGATGATCAAACAAGAAACACAAGACATTTTGCAAATACACTTTTCAACATTATGCGAGGAGGTATTTTTGATAATAACTATCAAATTGAAAAAATTGATTTTATAAAATATTTTTCTACAGCTAATAAAAATATTTTTTCCGAAAAACTAGATTTACTTAATAGTTTACCTGAAATCTTCTCAGTAAATACGATTAAGCATTTAGCAGACTTAGATAATAATGAAGATTTTAAAAGACTCTGTTTAGAATATTTACCATTAAAATTTAGTAGAAGACACGGAGACCCAAGTAGACCTTGGAATAAGTTCTCTATTAATACAAGAAGTGAAATTGATGGTTCTAAAATATTAGACTATGAAGGGAACTGGAGGGATATTTTTCAAAACTGGGAAGCATTAGCACATTCTTATCCTGAGTTTATAGAAGGAATGATTTATAAGTTTTTAAATGCTACTACTTTCGATGGTTATAACCCATATAGAGTTACTAAAGGTGGATTTGACTGGGAAATAATTGAAGAGAATGATCCATGGTCTTATATTGGTTACTGGGGAGATCACCAAATCATTTATTTATTAAAGTTTTTAGAATTTATAGAAAACTATTATCCTGGTAAATTGGCTAAAAATTTCGATCAAGACATTTTTGTCTATGCTAATGTACCTTATAAAATAAAAAGTTACCAGGAAACACTAATTAATCCTAAAGATACTATAGATTTTGATTATAAATTAAATGATCAGATTGATAAACAAAGATCCGAATTAGGTGCAGATGGTGCCTTGCTTAGAGATCAAAATAATTCTATTTACAGAGTTAATTTAATAGAGAAATTATTGGCTACCGTTTTGGCTAAAGTTTCTAACTTTATTCCAGAAGGGGGAATTTGGCTAAATACACAAAGACCAGAATGGAATGATGCAAATAATGCTCTAGTTGGAAACGGAGTTTCTATGGTTACACTTTGCTACCTTCAAAGGTTTATTAATTTCTTTGAATCTGTAGTAGAAAAATCAGAAATAGATACTATTCTAATTTCAGATGAATTAGCAGAATTTTTCAATAAAACATTAGCTACTTTAAATGATAATAAAGCAATTATATCTGGAAAAGTATCAAACTTAGAAAGAAAAATATTTTTAGATGGTGTTGGAGAAGCTGGAAGTAAGTTTAGAATGTCAATCTATAAAGATGGCTTTAAAAATAAAAAAGTAGCAATTACAAAAATTGACTTGCTAAACTTTTTTGAAATCACAAAAAAATATGTTGAACATACCATCGATGCCAATAAGCGTTTAGATAACCTTTATCATGCATATAACTTAATGTCAGTAGGGAGTAACAGCGAGGTGTCAGTTTCTTATTTACCAGAAATGTTAGAAGGTCAAGTTGCCGTCTTAAGTTCTGGTTATTTATCAGCAAAAGAAGCATTATCTGTTTTGGATGCATTAAAATCTAGTCCACTATTTAGAGAAGATCAGTACAGTTATATTTTATATCCAAATAAAAATTTACCAAGATTTACAAATAAGAATATAATTCCTTCTATTTCTGTAAAAAAATCTAAATTATTGCTACAACTACTAGCTGATGGAAATACTCAAATAATCCAAAAAGATATTATAGGTAAATACCATTTTAACGCAGGTTTCAATAATGCAAATCCCTTAAAAGAAGCATTACATAGACTTCCCGATAATTATCAATTATTAATAAAGAAAGAGGAGAAACTTATTTTAGATATATACGAAGAAATGTTTGATCATAAGTCCTTTACAGGAAGATCTGGAACTTTTTTCGGATATGAAGGTTTAGGCTCTATTTATTGGCACATGGTTTCTAAGCTTCTTGTAGCGACTCAAGAAAATTGCTTATTAGCAATAAAATCTAATGAAAGCGAAGAAGTAATAGGTAGATTATTTGAGCATTATTATGAGATAAATGAAGGGATAGGAGCGCATAAGTCTCCAGAATTATATGGAGCATTCCCAACAGATCCATACTCGCATACCCCTGCTGGAAAGGGAGCTCAACAACCAGGCATGACAGGTCAAGTTAAAGAAGATATTCTAGCTAGATTTGGTGAGATTGGCGTTTCTGTTAAAAAAGGAGAGTTACAGTTTAACCCAAGATTATTAAGAAAAGAAGAGTTCTTAACTGACTCAAAAGACTTTAAATACATAGATGTTGATGGAGTCAAAAAAACATTAGTTCTAGATTCAGGTACTTTTTGTTTTACCTATTGTCAAATTCCAGTTGTTTATCAGATATCTAAAAAAACGGGTGTCAAACTATTTTATAATGATGATTCAAATAAAGAATTTGATTTTTTAAAAATAGATTTTAAAACAAGTAAAAAAATATTTGAAAGAACAAGTGAGGTAGAAAAAATTATTGTTTATATAAATAATATATAACAAGTAAGATTTAAGAATCAAAAAAATGAAAGCAAATTTTATAATTATTTCCGCTCTTTTCTCAATGATTTTTAATCTTGCATGCAATAAAATTAAGAAAGTAGAGATGTCTAAGCCAAAGGCAATATTAACAGCGGCACAAATTTTAGGTAATCCTAATTTTCTAGCTATATCTTATGGCGGTTACAGAGAAATATCAAGAGATGTTCAACCCACTATAAGTCAACTCAAAGAAGATATGAGAATTCTTTCTGCTATGGGGATTAAAATTATAAGAACCTATAATGTTCAAGCAAAATTACCGCATGCATCAAATGTTCTAAAAGCGATAAGTGAACTTAAAAAAGAAGACTCAGGCTTTGAGATGTATGTGATGCTAGGTGCTTGGATTGATTGTTTAAACGCATGGACAAATAAGAAACCAAATCATGAACTTGAAAGTTTACAGAATTCAAACGAGATTGAGCGAGCAGTAATGTTAGCGAAACAATATCCAGATATTGTTAAAGTAATAGCTGTTGGTAATGAGGCCATGGTAAAATGGGCTAGTAGTTACTTTGTACAACCCAAAGTTATATTAAAATGGGTAAATCATCTACAGGACTTAAAGGTTAGAGGAGAGCTTTCCAAAGATTTATGGATTACAAGTTCAGACGATTTTTCTTCTTGGGGAGGAGGAGATTCAATATATCATACTGAAGATCTAGAAGATTTGATAAAAGCAGTTGATTATATTTCTATGCATACTTATCCATACCATAACACTCATTATAATCCAGCTTTTTGGAAAACTCCAAATGATATAAAAAATGATACTGATAAAGAGAAAATTGATCAGGCTATGTTGCGAGCTTTAAATTTTACTAAAAATCAATATAAAGCAGTTTCAGATTATGTTAAAAGTATAGGGGTAAAGAAGCCTATTCATATAGGAGAGACTGGTTGGGCTACCATTTCAAACGGCCATTATGGAGCAAATGGATCAAGAGCAACAGACGAATATAAACAAGGTTTATATTATAAATCAGTTCGTAATTGGAGTAATAAGAATAATATAACTTGTTTTTATTTTGAAGCTTTTGATGAGCAATGGAAAGATTCTAATAACCCAAAAGGGTCAGAAAATAATTTTGGTTTGATTAACCTTGATGGGGAGGCTAAATTTTCTATTTGGAATTTAGTGGATAATAAAAATTTCATAGGTTTAACCAGAAATGGTAATTCTATAATTAAAACCTTTAAAGGTGATAAAGAAGCTTTAATGCAAACCACTTTAGTCCCAAATACAGAATATATTAAGTAAAATATAAATATGAATAAAATAATAAAATACTTCTTTTTCCTATTAATTTCAACATCTATGATGTGTTGTGTTCAAAAAGAAAAAAACCTTAAAGTTACTATTTATGAAACCTCTTCATCTGGAAATAAACTTACAAAAATAACTGAAATTCCTTCAGTAGAAAGTATGTCAAAAATTACTTTAAACCCCTCAAAAATTTTTCAAACTATTACTGGTTTTGGCGGAGCTTTTACAGAATCATCAGCATATTTATTAAATAATCTTAGTAAGAAAAGTAGAGATACTATAATCCAAGCATATTTTGCTAAAGGGGGTGCTAATTATTCTTTAACAAGAACACATATGAATTCATGTGATTTTTCTTTATCTCAATACTCTTACTCCCCGGTTGAAGATGATATGGATTTAGATAATTTTACAATTAAAGAAGATAAAGATGATCTTATTCCTATGATAAAAGATGCACTCAAAGTATCTGAAAATGGATTTAAAATTTTAGCATCTCCCTGGACAGCCCCCCCTTGGATGAAGGATAACAAAAAATGGGTTGGTGGAAAATTATCACCAAAATACTATGATACTTGGGCATTATTCTTTTCTAAGTATTTAACCGCTTACAAAGAAGAAGGTATCGATTTATGGGGATTTACGGTAGAGAATGAACCTCACGGAAATGGTAATAGTTGGGAAAGTATGCTTTATTCACCAGAAGAAATGACAACTTTTGTTCAAAATCATTTAGGACCTAAATTAGAAGCAGATGGCTATGGAGATAAAATTATCCTAGGCTACGACCAAAATAGAGCAGGTATAAAAGAATGGGTAGATGTCATGTATGCTTCTGAAAGTTCATCAAAATATTATGATGGAACTGCAATTCATTGGTATGAAAGTACTTACGAGGTGTTTCCAGATGAATTACAATATGCTCATAACAAAGCTCCAAATAAATATTTAATAGAAACAGAAGGGTGTATAGATTCTCAAATTCCAGAATGGAAAAATGATACTTGGTATTGGTCTAAAAACTCAACTGACTGGGGATGGGATTGGGCACAAGAAAAAAATAAATATTTACATCCAAAATATGCTCCGGTAAATAGATATGCAAGAGATATTATAGGATGTCTAAATAATTGGGTAGATGGTTGGATAGATTGGAATATGGTTTTAGATAGGCAGGGTGGTCCAAATTGGTTTAAAAATTGGTGTGTAGCACCGGTAATTGTTGACTTAGAAAAGGATGAAGTATATTTCACACCATTATATTATACGATGGCACACTTTAGTAAATTCATTAGACCAAAAGCAAAAGTTATAGATCTTAATAATACTGACAAAGAGCTATTAGTAACTGCTGCTCAGAATACTGATGGTTCAATAGCGGTAGTTGTTTTTAATGAAGGAAAACAAGTGAAAAATTTTAAATTACGCCTAGGAGAAAAACAAACTTCAATTAAAATTAATGCGCAAGCATTACAAACGATTATTATATCAAATAAATAAAATATATGTCAAATTTAAATATTGCAATTAAAGTACCTATGGGTAAGAAAATAGCCTTTGGTATTGGGATGCTTGCTAATCAAATGTTCCCTGCTGTTCTTGGTATTTTTATCGTAGTTTTAGTTCAAGATTTAGGATTTCCAGGATGGATGTGGGGAGTTTTATCTTTAGTACCAAGACTTTTTGATGCTATTACTGATCCAATAATGGGTTTTATTTCTGATAATACTAAGTCTAAATGGGGAAGACGCAGGCAGTATGTTTTTATTGGAGCCATTATTATGGCTATATCTTTTATAATGATGTGGCAACTTTATGAAGTAAGTGGTCTCGATTATAATTTTATGTATTTTCTACTCTGGTCATTTGCTTTTTATTTAGGCCTAACGATTTTTAGTGTTCCTTATGTAGCTATGGGTTATGAAATGAGTAATGATTTTCACGAAAGAACTAATATTATGGCTGTAGCTCAATTTATTGGACAATGGGCATGGATAATTGCACCTTGGTTTTGGGTTATAATGTATGACCAAGGTTGGTTTGAATCTGCAGATGAAGCAGTTAGGGAGCTCGCTATTTGGGTTGGGTTGGTATGTATGATTTTTGCAATGGTACCCGCTATTTTCATAAAAGATAAGTCAACTTTAAACGAAAATTATGAATCTATAACTAGTAAAAACATATTAAGTTCTTTGCATAAAATATTTATAGTAAATTTTGGTGAAGCATTTAAAATTAAACCATTTAGAAAACTATGTGTTGCTACTTTTTTAGTTTTTAACGCTTTTAACACTGTGGCTAGTTTTACTTTTTTTATAATTTTATATTATTTGTTTGATGGGGTTACTGGTGATGATGGTGCTTGGATATGGCCTACACTTTTCGGATGTGTTGGGGCTACTATAACATCATTTATTGTGATTCCAATTGTAGCTTATATGGCAAAGCAAATGGGTAAAAAAAGAGCTTTTCTTTTGTCACAAGGAATTTCTATTATTGGTTATGTCTTATTATGGTTCTTATTTATTCCTGGTAAACCTTATATGTTCCTTTTTGCTTTACCATTCTTTTCCTTTGGTATTGGAAGTTTATTTACACTTATGATGTCTATGACTGCAGATGTGATAGATTTAGATGAACTAAATACGGGAGAACGAAGAGAAGGTGTTTTTGGAGCTATTTATTGGTGGATGGTGAAATTTGGTTTTGGTATAGCAGGGGGATTAAGTGGTTTGATCTTATCAGTAATAGGTTTCAAATCTGGCGCACTGACTCAGCCAGAAGAAACAATGACTTGGTTACGATTTTCTTTTTCAGGTTTACCGATTTTAGGAACATTAATCGCGATGTATGTAATGAGAGATTATGACTTATCTGAAGAAAAAGCTTCAGAGGTAACAGCATTATTAAAAAATAAAAAAAATAATTAATCCCTTTTTTTTAATCAAAGAGTAAAAATAAACGCAGATAATAATTTAATTACGAAAAACAAATGCTCATGAAAAAGTATACTTTAATTTTAGTTTTAATCTTATCATCATTAATCAATGCTCAAGTCGCACTTCCTTTTGATTTTGAAGACGGAGAGAATCCATTTACATCAAATAATAGTGTTGGAACTGTAATTGAAGACCCAACCGACGCATCTAATAAAGTTTTACAAGTTGAAGGTCAATCAGGTACGTGGGATAATATAATTGCATACTTAGAGTTGAATGTTAATTTAAGCGATAATAATAATAATACAATAACTTTTAGAATAAAGCCTATAAATGGTACTGGATCTGGAAATCATTTATTAAAATTTGAAGGTGAAGCAGATACAGGTCCTAACCAGGAATTAGCATTTACTACCACTGGTACAGATTGGCAAGATATTAGTTTAGATTTCCCTTCAAGTCTTGGAAACTACTCTGATTTGGTAATATTTACTGATGCTAATAGTGCAGCCACAGATGTATATTTAATTGATGATATAGCAGGTGCTACAAACTCATCACCACCAGTAGATGAAGCACCAACTGTTGCAGCTCCTTCACCACCAGAGAGAAATTCATGGGATGTGATTTCTCTATTTAGTGATGTTTATACTGATATTACTGATACTGAATGGAGTGCCACTTGGGATGATTCAGATATTAGTGATCTAGAAATCGTTGGTGATAATGTTAAAAAAGTCCAGTTTGTTAATTTTTTAGGTGTTATTTTATCTGATTACTATGACCTTACAAATTTTACATATCTACATATAGATGTTTGGACTGCAACTGCAACTGCAAATAAAAGCTTTATTCATAAATTTTCAAATCATGCAGCTTCAGCTGGAGAAACCAGTGCTATTCAGTTTGTTACAAATAATGCATCTACCCCTGTATTACCTGAGTCTAACCCAGGAAACTGGATGTCTTATGATATTCCTTTTTCAAGTTTTACAGCAGCAGCAGCAAACGGTGTAATTGATAGAGAAGCTATAAAAGAATTTATAATTACTTCTGATTTAGGAATAGTATACTTAGATAATATTTATGTTTACAGAGATGCTACTGCTAGTTTAGATACTCATAACTTATTTAATATAAGTTTATCTCCAAGTCCAGCGCTAAATGATTTAAAAATAAGTGCTCAAGAGATCATAGATGATATAATTATTTATAACTTATTAGGTAAAAAAGTCTTTAAAACTAATATCAATAAAAAGGAAGAAGTTATAGATATATCTAATTTAAATTCAGGTATTTATATTTTAAAATATACAATAAATAAAGCAGTTGGAACTATCAAATTTATTAAGGAATAACTAACTATTTTTTAAAGATTCAGAAGTCTTTTTGCAGCATTAAATGGAGTTGTTTTCCCTTTTTTTAAATTACTAACTTCTATAGATAATCTATCTTTTATTTTTGAATTATTATAGAAGTTATTTTTTAATTGCTGTTCAATTGTAGACAAAAGCCAGAACTCATTCTGTTGATTTCTTTTAAAATCAAAATAAGTATTTTCTTTTGTTTGAATTATGTAGTCGGAAATCATTTGATCTATTTCAGAAATCCCAATATTATTTATAGCACTAGCGGTTAAAACTTTTGGCTGCCATTTACTTTCCTTTAAAGGATATAAATGTAGTGCTCTATTAAACTCAACTTTTGCAATTTGGGCATTTTGTTTATTCTCACCATCTGCTTTATTAATTACGATTGCATCAGCCATTTCTATAATTCCACGTTTAATGCCTTGTAATTCGTCACCAGCCCCAGCTAATTTTAATAATAAAAAAAAGTCTACCATTGAGTGAACCACTGTTTCAGATTGTCCAACACCAACAGTTTCTATTATAATAGTGTTGAACCCAGCTGCTTCACAAAGGATAATGCTTTCTCTAGTCTTTTGAGCAACACCTCCTAAAGATTTTCCAGAAGGAGAGGGTCTAATAAATGCATTTTGATCTGTTACTAACTGATCCATTCGAGTTTTGTCTCCTAAGATACTTCCTTTGTTTATAGTGCTACTAGGGTCAACGGCTAATACAGCTACTTTGCTTTTTTTAGAGGTTAAATACTTTCCAAAAGCTTCAATAAAAGTACTTTTACCAACCCCAGGTACACCAGTAATACCAATTCTAATAGATTTATTTGCAAATGGTAGACAACGCTCTAGAATTTCATTTGCTTTTTGTTGATGTTTATTATTGGTGCTTTCAACCAGTGTAATAGCGCGACTTAAAAAAGTAATATCTCCATCTAATATTCTTGAAACAAATTCATCAACAGAATTTTGTTTAACTCTATTTTTTTTTATTTTTTCTGCAGCACTTTTACTGGTTGTCCCTGGTTTAGAAACACCTTGATTTTCCTTTAATGCTGTTTTTTCATTCTTCATTATAATGAGTAAATTTAAGTATAAAAAATTAAAACTTTATGAGTTCTGTAATAACAAAGATTCATTTAGTTTGTTATTATTGTAATACTTCTCCAATTTTAAAAAAAAATTATAATAATATCTACTATAAATTCTATTTCGTTATTGTTAATAAAGTACCTATATTTATCAACTATAAAAACTCAATTTTTTAATGGAGCTCTATAAGAATAATCAATTAAAAGTATATAATTCTCTCACTAAAAACAAAGAGGATTTTAAAACTATAACAGATGGATATGTAGGCATGTACGTATGTGGTCCAACTGTTTATAGCAATGCACATTTGGGTAATGTTAGAACCTTTATGTTTTTTGATGTTGTATATAGATATTTATTACATCTGGGCTATAAAGTTCGTTACGTCCGTAATATTACTGATGCAGGACATTTAGAGAATGATGCAGATGAAGGAGAAGACAGAATAGCTAAAAAAGCACGTTTAGAACAAATAGAACCGATGGAAGTCGTTCAGCGATATACTGTAGATTTTCATGATGTCTTAAAAAATTATAATTTTCTACCACCAAGCATAGAACCAACTGCTACAGGTCATATCGTAGAGCAAATTGAAATGATTAAAGAAATCTTGGAAAAAGGCTTTGCTTATGAGGTCAACGGATCTGTTTATTTTGATGTTTTAGAATATAATAAAAATAGTCATTATGGAATTTTATCAGGAAGGAAAGTAGAAGACTTAATTCATAATACGAGAGCTTTAGATGGACAATCTGATAAGAAGAATCCTCAAGATTTCGCCCTATGGAAGAAAGCAGATGAAAGGCATATTATGCGTTGGCCATCTCCTTGGTCTGATGGTTTTCCGGGTTGGCATTTAGAATGTTCTGTAATGAGTACAAAATATTTGGGTAATCAGTTTGATATTCATGGAGGAGGAATGGATTTAAAATTCCCACACCACGAATGTGAAATTGCTCAATCAAAAACTTGTAGCGGTTTGAAACCTGTAAATTATTGGATGCATACTAATATGCTATTATTAAATAGTCAAAAAATGGCAAAATCTACAGGAAATTTCATTTTACCAAATGAGATTTTAAGTGGAGAAAATGATATTTTACCCAAACCATTTAAAGCAAGTGTAGTTCGCTTTTTTAATATGCAAGCTAATTATAGAAGTATTTTAGACTTTTCCGGTGAAGCATTAGAAGCATCAGAGAAAGGACACTCAAAATTAATGGGAGCTGTTTCATTTTTAGATAAATTAGAGCCAGGAAAAGTGTCCACTTTTAATGTTCAAAAATGGAAAAGCGATTGCTATTCTGCAATGAATGACGACTTTAATACTCCAATTTTAATATCACATTTATTTGAAGCAGTTAAAATTATTAATCAAATAAAAGAACAAAATGCAACTTTAACAATTGATGATTTATCCGAATTAAAAAAGACAATGAATGCATTTGTATTTGATATTTTAGGTTTATTAAATGAATCTACTCAAGACAATGTAGAGAAAGTAAACGGTGTTGTAGAGTTGTTAATAAAATTAAGAAAACAAGCAAGAGAAAATAAGGACTGGGCGTTATCAGATCAAATAAGAGATGAATTAATAGCTTTGGGAATTCAATTAAAAGACGGTAGAGAAGGAACAACATTTTCAATAAATTAATTTGAAAAATATATTTTCATATCCATTTATATTACTAGTTCGGTTTTACCAAACAGCAATATCTCCATTCACATCTTCAACTTGCAGATATAGTCCAACATGTTCTCATTATACGATAGAATCACTTAAGAAACATGGTCTATTTTTTGGCGGACTATTAGCTTTGAAAAGAATTTTCAGTTGTAATCCATGGGGAGGAAGTGGTTATGATCCCGTTCCAGAAATAAAGAATAATAAATAATTTAAATAATTAAATTTTAATACACATATGAACTTTTTAGCAATTGACTGGGACCCATCCCTAGGAATAGATTTATTTGGTTATTTTACAATTCGTTGGTATAGTTTAATGTTTGTAACAGCTTTTTTGTTAGGGATACGATTCATGAAAAAAATCTATATTGAAGACAAAATACCTGTTGAAAAGGTAGATCCACTTTTTATGTACACCTTTTTATCTATGTTAATTGGTATGCGTTTAGGAGATGTATTTTTTTACAGTTGGGATTATTATCAGAACCATTTATTAGAAATTATCTTGCCTTTTAAAAAATCTATCGGTGGCTGGAAGTTCACTGGTTATACTGGTTTTGCTAGTCATGGTGCAGCAATAGGAATACCAATCGCATTATATTTTTATGCTAAAAAGCATTTGCAAAAACCCTGGCTTTTTATTTTAGATAGGTTAGCAATTATGGTTGCTTTAGCTGGTTTCTTTATTCGGTTTGGTAATTTCTTTAATTCAGAAATTTACGGTAAAGAGACAGGTTCTAATTTTGGAGTTATTTTTAAGGCAGCAGGAGAAACAACTCCAAGACACCCAACACAATTATATGAGGCATTTAGCTACCTAGCCTTGTTTTTAGTAATGTGGTATTTATATTGGAAAACAGATAAGAAACAAAAAGTAGGGTATCTCTTTGGCTTGTTTACAGCAGTTTTATGGTCTTTACGTTTTATGATAGAGTTTATAAAGGAACCTCAAGTCCAAAAAAGAGGAGAGGAATGGTTGTTTAGTCCTTTAAATACTGGACAAGTATTGAGTATTCCATTAGTATTATTGGGAATCTGGTTAATGCTTAGAAAGAAGAAATAATTTTATTAAAATTACATAAAATAAAAAATCCTTGTTCATTATTATTGAATAAGGATTTTTATGTGTTAATTTTTTAATCTAAACAAAATAAAATTTATCCTCCATAACTTTCTCCATCACCATTATTTCTATCGTTCCTTTGCTCTTTTTTTTGTTGGTTAAATCTATAAGTGAAATTTAGAGATATTTGACGCATCCTCCATTGAAAAGTTTGATCAGAAATATTAGTTGGATTATCTCTATTTGGAACATAACTCAATGAGTTCCTTTTTCTAGAATTAAACACATCACTTATATTTAAGACTAAAGTCGCTTTTTCTTTTAAAATATCTTTGCTGAAAGCTAAATTTGCTGAGAAAATTCCTTTAGAAATACTCTGTGCACTTTCACTTGGTCCCCTGTAAGACAGTCTAGTTTGCCATTCTATTTTATATGGTAATGTTATTCTAGAATTAAAACGAGCCCTCCAACTTGTATTACTATTACTTAAGTTATTAGTAATTATTGACGAAATATTAGTAATTGGATCTAAAAAACTGTAGCTATAGCTACCTTCTGTTTTTGAATTATAGAAATTAAAGCTACCATCAAAACGGATTGTTTTAGAGGTATTATAATTACCCGTAAATTCAAATCCATAGCGATCCTCTGAAGCTAAATTAATTGGTTCTAAGATTAATACTGATTCATCATTACCATTAATTTCTCTTATTTCTTGCCTTTTAACTCTACTTATATTATTAATAGAATGTTGATAGTAAATTGATGAGTTTAAAGTCAATTTTCCTATTCTGTTTAAGTACCCTAAATCGAATGAATTTGTGAAGGTTGGAATTAAGGCTGGATTTCCTTTATAGATAATATTTTGACTATTTCTTGATTCAAAAGGGTTTAAATACCAATATCTAGGTCTTCTTAAACGTCTGCTATACCCCAATGTAAAACTTTGTTTTTCGGTAGCTTCATAACCAATATTTAAAGTTGGAAATAATTCAGCATAGTAAAAATCATTATTTTCATTAGTATCTAATAATCTAACTTTTACATTTGTCGTTTCTAAACGTAGACCTAAAAGAATTGAAAATTTATTAAATTTATTACCATATTGTGTATAAAACGCATTGACGTTCTGTTCGAAATTTAGGCTGTTAGAAGGATTAAAATCAGGGTCAGTAATTGGTGTCACTAAAAATGCTGAGTTTAAATTTTGAAAATCACCACGATACCCAGCTTCAAATTGAGAATTCTCTCCAATTGGTAAAACATAATCAGCCTGAACTAATGATCTTGTTGAGGATTCGTCTGTTGTGTTATTCTCATTATTAAAACCTGTCTCTATATTAATTGCTTCTTCATTTTCTTTACTGTCACTATACTGAAGGTCTATTGTTAATTTGTGACCTTCTTTATTGAAGTTATTTGTGTAGTTTAAAGAATATTGAACTGTTTGATCATTGGAGTTTTCATCTTGTAGCCTAGTAGCACTATCGGTAAGATTTATATTTTCATCAAATTCATTAATCTTATTTTCTGAAAAAGTTTTTCCTTTAGTCGTTTTATAAAAAACAGTTCCTATTAATGAACTTTCTTTAGTTAAAAAATATTCTAGACCTACATTAGCATTAAAACTTTTTCTTTTACGTGACCAATTTACATCCTCAACTCTCGAATTAGTAATTATTCCGTTTGTAAGGTTTCTTAAATTTGTAAAAGAGTTTCCTGGACCATCACTTAAGCTATATCCGATATTAGAAAATAGATTCGTTTTTTCACCTCTTTGATTTAAGTTCGTAGCTAATTGAAATTGATCAGGGCTTCCAATAGTTGTATTTGTAGAGCCATTAAAACCTAAAGCTTTACCTTTTCTTAAAATTATATTTAAAATCCCTGCTGTTCCTTCCGCATCATACCTTGCAGAAGGGGAGGTAATAACTTCAACTCTTTCTATTGCGTCAGAAGGTAATTGTCTTAATGCATCAGCTCCACTTAAGCCTACTAAAGCAGAGGGTTTCCCATCAATTAATATACGTACATTTTCGTTTCCTCTTAGACTTACATTTCCTTCAACATCTACATTTACAGATGGAACGTTATCCAAAACGTCCGAAGCAGTTCCTCCTTTTACCGTCATATCTTTTCCAACATTATAGATACGTTTGTCTAATCGTATATCTACAGTTGATTTCTCTGCAATTATAACTACTTCGTTTAAGCTATTGGTATCCTCTGAAAGTTTAATGGTTCCAAAGTCTTTACTCGAGGACAAACTTTGTCTTGGTAGTTTTATAGTTTTAAAAGAAATATATTCAATATTTATATTGTAGTTTCCTTTTGGAATTTTGATATCAAATATCCCTTTGTCATTTGTAATTCCACCATAAATATTTTTAGTTTTAGCTTCCTTTAAAATAATCGTAGCATATTCTAAGGGGACATTGGTTTGCTTATCTATAACCTTACCAGTTATGTTAATCGTATTTTCATTATTTGTTTTTTGTGCAAATAAAAAGGTTATGGAAAAAAAGAAAAAAATGAGTAATAATGCTGTTTTATTCAAAATGTTATTTACTATTTAATTTACCAGGCAAAGTTATCTTAAGTTTGATTTCACCTAGTTAAAGAAAAGTTAAAGAAAATATTATTCCTTTAGATTATTGAATCTACTTTAGTTGAAGGTCGACCAATAATTGCTTTATTTTTATTTATAATAATAGGGCGTTCAATTAATTTAGGATTATCGACCATAATAGAAATAATTTCTTTGTCAGATAATTTTTTTCCTTTAAAATTTTCTTTCCAAATTTTTTCATTTTTCCTTAACAAATCAATTGGATCAATTTTTAAAAGTTTGATTATTTCTGTCAATTCTTTTACTGATAAAGGATCGGTTAAATATTTTATCGTTTCAAACGCTACATTAGAATTCTCTAGAAGAGTTAAAGCCTCTCTAGATTTTGAACAACGTGGATTATGGTATATTTTTATCATTTATTTAAACTATTTCTTTTGTCCATTTAACATTAAATAAGACTTCAAAAAAGCATTAATGTTTCCATCCATGACTGAATCTACATTTCCTGTTTCATGAGCAGTTCTTACGTCTTTTATTAACTTATAAGGATGCATTACATAATTGCGAATCTGACTTCCCCATTCATTTTTCATTTTATTAGATTCAATATCGTTTCTTGCTGCTTGTTGTTTTTGTAATTCAATTTCGTACAACTGAGATTTTAACATTTTAATTGCAGTTGCTCTATTATCATGCTGAGAGCGAGAATTAGAACAAGATATTTGTATTCCTGATGGTTTATGGGTTAACTGAACTTTAGTTTCTACTTTATTTACATTTTGGCCTCCAGCTCCACTAGACCTAGCGGTTACAATTTCTATATCTGCAGGGTTTACATCAATCTCGATTGAATCATCTACTACAGGAAAAACATATACAGAACCAAATGTTGTATGTCTTTTTGCATTGCTATCAAAAGGTGAAATTCTTACTAATCTATGAACTCCATTTTCTCCTTTTAACCAACCAAAGGCATAATCTCCCTCAATCTCTATAGTTATTGTTTTTATTCCAACGACATCTCCTGCTTGATAATTAAGAGTCTTTAGCTTAAAGCCTTGTTTATCTGCCCACATACTATACATTCTAGATAACATTTCTACCCAGTCACAACTTTCTGTTCCACCGGCACCAGCAGATATTTGTATTGTGGCAGATAAAGAATCACCTTCCTCAGAGAGCATATTTTTAAATTCAATATCCTCTAAAAAAACACTTGTTTTTTCAAATTGTTCAATAACTTCATTCTCGTCAACCTCACCTTCTTTAAAAAAATCATACAATACATTAACATCTTCATTTAAAGAAATCACCTTTTTGTAATCTTCAACCCATTTTTTTTTGAATCTAAGATCTTTCATTACTAATTCAGCTTTCTTTGGATCATTCCAAAAATCTGGATTTGTTATTTTTTCTTCCTCATTTGTGATTTCAATAAGTTTTTTATCAATCTCTAAGTAAGATTTTAACTTATCTATTCTTATTGATATATCTTTAAGTTGGTCTTGTGTAATCATAAGCATTACAAAAATAAATGAATTTTTATGATTTCTTCTTTTAAAAGGTGAGAGTTATTTTATAGATTTATAAAAAATATATTTATTATGAAAAAAACATTATTAATTTTATTATTTATTTCAATCTCTTTTGATGGTTTTTCACAGTTTTTTACTGATAAATTAAATAACAAATTACAAAAAGGAATAACCAAATATGAAGGTTATTTAGACTTTTACTATGATGAAAATATTGATAAAATTTTTTTACAGATAAATAAATTAGAAAATGAATTTTTATATATGCGATCACTCTCTGAAGGCATAGGTTCAAATGACATTGGCTTAGATCGAGGTCAATTAGGTGGAGGAGTAGTTGTTTATTTTAAAAAAACTGGAAATAAAATCTTGTTGATTCAACCCAATCAGGATTATAGAGCGATTACGGATAATATAGAAGAAAAAAAATCTGTAAAAGAAGCATTCGCTAAGTCAGTATTACACGGTTTTATTATTAAAGAACAAAAAAACGGCTTTTATTTAGTTGATGCCACTAATTTTTTTATGCAAGATGCTCATGGAGTTTCTAAAATATTAGCTACAAAAAAGCAGGGTAGCTATAGTTTAGATATAAGTAAAAGCGCCTTCAATATAGATAGGACTAAGGCATTTCCTAAGAATGTAGAATTCGATGTTTTACTGACTTTTAAGGGTACGCCAAAGAGTTATGACATTCGAAGTGTGTCACCAAATGCTAGTTTAGTTTCTGTAAATCAACACCACTCTTTCATCGAATTGCCAGATAAGGGTTATCAACCTAGGAAATTTGATACACGCTCAGGAGGTTATTCAATGTCTTATTTAGACTATGCGACACCCATTAACAAATCGATTAAAAAAAGATATATTTATAGACATCGTTTAGAAAAGAAGGATCCTAATTCCATTATTTCGGAAGCTAAAGAACCAATTATTTATTATTTAGATAGAGGAACTCCAGAGCCCGTTCGTTCTGCTTTACTTGATGGTGGTCGATGGTGGAATCAAGCATTTGAGTCTATTGGTTATAAAAATGCATTTCAAATGAAAATGCTTCCTCAAGGCGTAGATCCTTTAGATATAAGGTATAATATGGTACAATGGGTTCATCGTTCTACACGAGGTTGGAGTTACGGTGCAAGTATATCTGACCCCAGGACTGGTGAAATTATTAAAGGACATGTGAGTTTAGGAAGTTTAAGAATACGTCAAGACTTTTTAATAGCTCAAGCCTTAAAAGCATCTTATAAAAATGATTCAATTAATGATGACTTTGCCTTAAAAATGGCGATTGCACGAATAAGACAATTATCAGCTCACGAGATTGGCCATACATTAGGATTTGCTCATAATTTTGCGGCAAGTACTAATGGTAGATCCTCTGTGATGGACTACCCGCATCCTAAATTTTCTTTGAAAGAGGGTGAAATAGATTTTTCAAATGTATATGATACAAAAATAGGAGCATGGGACAAAGTGACTGTAGCTTATTTCTATCAAGATTTTCCATCAAAAAAAGAGGAAGATGAAGGATTGAAGTCAATCTTAGAAAAGGCTACTTTAGATGGATTGAAATATTTATCTGACTCAGATGCTAGACCCAAAGGAAGTGCCAGTATATCTGCTCACTTATGGGATAACGGAGGTAGTATTTATGATGAATTATATAATGTTTTAAAAATAAGAAAAACGGCAATTGAAAATTTTTCCGTAGATAATATTAAATTGGACGAACCCTATTCGGTTTTAGAAGACCTCTTTGTGCCTTTATATTTCTTTCATAGATATCAGACAGAAGCAACAGTAAAACTCATTGGAGGATTAGAGTATAATTATGCTGTTAAAGGAGATAATCAAACTATTGTTAAGCAAGTATCTGGTATCTCTGAAAGAATTGCATTACAAGCAGTTTTACAAACTCTAAGTGTTGATGAAATTGCAATTCCGAAAGAGAAATTAAAATTATTTCCACCAAGGGCGATGGGATACGATAGGACTAGAGAATCTTTTAGCACTAAATTAGGTGTTGCTTTTGATGCTTTTTCTGCAGTAGAAACAGCCTCAGAAATGACTCTAAGTCTATTATTACACCCTGAACGAGCATCAAGATTAATTGCGTATAAGAGTTTAAATAAAGGGCAACTAGGGTTAGATGAGTTGTTAGATGAATTGATTTTGAAAACTATTAAAAAGTCACATAAAGATAGCTATTATCAAGAATTACAAAACACGATTAATTATACAGTAATAGAACAATTGTTCTATCTTTCAACAGTTAAAAATCAATACATTCAAGTAAATGCAATTATTGATTTTAAATTAGAGGAAATTAAGCAACATCTAATCAATAGAAAATCTTTAGGCACTCAAAAAATATATGATTTGTTAATGATTAAAAAGATTGATAATTTTGAGAAAAACCCAAAATCGTTTAAGAAATTTTTATCACCAAAAATACCAGATGGTTCTCCTATTGGAAATCATTAATCAGTTCTAATTACCTAAATATAAGTTTTTAGGTAGAATCCATTAATAAAAAATAAGATGATTATAGATTTAATTTCAGATACAGTTACAAGGCCTACGTCAAAAATGATGGATGCAATGGTCAAAGCAAAAGTTGGTGATGATGTTTTTAAAATGGATCCGACAGTAAATGCATTACAAGAGAAAGCTGCAAAAATGTTTGGGATGGATGATGCCTTATTTTTTCCTTCCGGAACAATGGCAAATCAAACAGCTATTAAATTACATACTAATCCTGGAGACAAATTAATTTGTGATAAATATGCTCACGTTTATAATTATGAAGGAGGAGGAGCTGCATTTAATTCTGGTGTTACCTGTAAATTAATTGATGGAGATAGAGGCATGTTTTCAGCAGAACAATTAAAAGAAGCTGTTGCTGGAAGATCAGATATTCATGTTCCGTATTCAAGTTTAGTCTGTGTTGAAAATACTACAAACAAGGGAGGTGGAGCTTGTTGGGATTTCTCTGAGTTAGAAAAAATACAAAAAATCACTAAAGAGAACAATTTAGCATTTCACTTAGACGGTGCAAGATTGTTTAATGCCTTGGTGGCAAAAAATGAAACCCCCCATCAGTACGGAAAATTATTTGATACTATTTCTATTTGTTTGTCAAAAGGGTTGGGGGCACCAATTGGTTCTATCTTATTAGGATCCAAAGAACATATAGCAAAAGCTTTAAGGATACGTAAATTATTTGGTGGTGCTATGAGACAAACAGGTTTTTTAGCAGCAGCAGCTATTTATGCATTAGATAATCATATAGAAAGATTAGCAGAAGATCACTCTAGGGCTAAAGAGATAGGGGAAGTTTTACAAAAGGTATCTTATGTAACTAAAGTAGAACCAATAGAAACCAATATCATTATTTTTTATGTAGATAAAAAGATAGGTGCTGATAACTTTATTGCAAAAATGAAAGCTAAGAATATCCTTTTAATTCCTATGGGTGAAGGAAGAATTAGAATAGTAACTCATTTAGATTATACAAAGGAAATGCATGAGATCCTTTTAAATGAGTTAACTTTTTTCTAGATTTATAAATCGTTATCTAATTTTTTCAATTCTTTATAATTTCTATTTATTTTTTTTAATAAATTACCATAAATAAGCTGGTAAAAACTCCAAATTACTGTTAAGATGATTACTGTGATAATTATCATTATTATAATTATCGATTCATCATCATCAAAATTTAATTGAAAATCAATGATTTGATTTTGAAGAATAATATCTCTAGTAGAGTTTTTTAACGAAATAAAAGTTATAATAATTGAACCTAATACTATTACAGCTAAATTAAATAATATATAGTTGCGAACAGATCTTCTGGTTTTTTTAATCATTTCCATTAATACCCTAGTATTATCTGTAACAGATATGTTTTTGTAGTTATTATAAAACATATTTAGAAAATATAATAAAAATGGAACTGTTAAAAATGATAGATATAATAAATATTTTCTGGTTAACAAATCCGTGGCTAACATATCATAAGTTTGGTTTTGATAGATGTTTAAAAGCATAAAAATAATTCCAATTGAAAACTCTATAAGGCCTAAAATAAAAATCCATTTTACAATAGATATAGATTTAGAACGCGCCATTTTATAAATTTCTTCTGAAGAAATTTTATCAATATTCTTAGGTTGAAGACCCCAAGTTTTTTTGTATTTGTCTAATAAATCCATAATTATGATAATAAAATAGTTCTTAATTTTTCCTTTGCTCTGTTCATTTTTACTCTTGCGTTTATATCAGAAATACCTAATGTTATAGATATTTCTTTGAACGGTTTGTCTTCTAAGTATAAAAATATTAATGCTTTGTCTATATCATTTAATTGATGAATTGCAGCATAAAGAGCCTTTAATTGTAGCTCCTGATTATCATCATATTCAACGGATTGAATTTTATATTCTATATCGCTATAGTCTTCCGTCTTAATTCTTTTGGAAGATTTACGATATAATGAAATTGCAGTATTTAATGCAACTCTATACATCCAGGTACTAAATTTTGAATCGCCACGAAATTTAGAATAGTTTTTCCAAAGTTGAATGGTAATTTCTTGAAATAAATCTTTGTGAGCATCACTGTCAGTCGTATATATTCTACAAACCTTGTGAACAATATTTTGATTATTTTCAAAATCTAATAAAAATTTAGTTTCTAAATTTTTCAATACCTATTTAATTCTTTTTAATTATTAGATGTAAAACTGTCCATAATGTTACAACTTTCTAAACAAAATTTTATTTTTTATTAAAAACAATTATCTTTGTTTAAAAAAAATTGAAAAAGTTTGAACAATATTAAGCAAAATTTCACGATCAGAGATTTAGAAAACATATCCGGTATCAAATCCCACACTATTAGGATTTGGGAAAAAAGATATAACTTATTAAAGCCCAAAAGAACGGAAACGAATATTAGATATTATTCGCATCAAAATTTAACTAAGTTATTAAATATTGTTTTATTAAATAATAACAATATTAAAATTTCTAAAATTGCTGAAATGTCTGATGAAGCTATTACAGATGCTTCTAGAGATCTTGCTTTTAGCCATGCGGTAAATGATGAAGCCATTAATTCTTTTAAATTGTCAATGTTCCAATTTGATAAATCATTATTTAATGAGACTTATAACAAGTTACTTCATAAAATAACATTTAGAGACATCTTTAAAGATGTATTTATCCCATTTTTAGAGCAAATTGGAATGTTGTGGCACACAGATACACTGCTTCCAGCACACGAGCATTTTATATCAAATTTAATAGCTCAGAAAATTCAAATAAACACAGAGAAATTACAATATACTGTTACTAACCCTAAAAAAACCTATGTTTTATTTCTGCCCGAAAATGAGATCCATGAGCTAGGACTTTTATATTTAAATTATGAATTAGTTTTAAGAGGAAATCATACAATATATTTGGGACAGAGTCTGCCACTATATAATTTGAGTTATTTTTTCGAAACTGAAAGAGAATTATCTTTTGTAACATCTATGACTATAAGACCCTATAATGACAAAATTGTTGATTATTTTAATGAAATAGACGATATCTTAAAACAATCTAAACATAATTTAATTGCAATAGGTAAAAAAACTGCTGATGTAAAAGAGTTAGATTTTAAATCCAATATTTACTTATACGAATCTGTTAAAGATTTACTAAACGTTCTATAAACCTCTGTTCAAATATCAAAAATTGTTTAATATATAAGTATATTTGTTAAACAATTAATTCCATGAAAAAACATATTTATATTATAGGATCTGGTTTCTCCTCCCTTTCTGCATCTTGTTATCTTGCAAAAGCAGGTTACAATGTAACTGTGCTTGAGAAAAATGATACTTTAGGAGGAAGAGCAAGACAATATAAAAAAGATGGTTTTACATTTGATATTGGACCATCTTGGTATTGGATGCCAGATGTTTTTGAACGCTTTTTTGCAGATTTTGGGAAGAAGCCCTCAGATTACTATATACTAGATAAATTAAGTCCGGGTTATGAAGTGTATTTTGGTGAAAATTCTTCTTTAAAAGTTTCTGAAAACTTAGAAGATATCTATAAAATGTTTGAAAAAGAAGAAAAGGGTAGTGCAAAGCACCTAAAATCTTTCTTAGATTCTGCAAAGGCAAATTATGAAATAGCCGTTGTAGATGTAGTATATAAAATGCCAGGAATTTCTCCATTAGAATTAGTTACAACCAAAACAGTCGCTAGAGTTAATCAGTTCTTTACTACTATTAGAAAACAGGTTCGAAAAAATATTAAGAGTCCTAAGCTAATTAAAATTTTAGAATTTCCTGTATTATTTTTAGGCGCAAAACCCGATAATACTCCAGGTTTTTATAATTTTATGAATTATGCAGACTTTGGATTAGGTACTTGGCATCCTAGAGGAGGAATGTATAAAGTCATCGAAGGGATGGTTTCATTGGCGAGCTCTTTAGGAGTGAATTTTGAGGTAAATGCGAACGTAGAGAAAATTCTAACAGACCCACAAAATAATGTTTCTGGTTTGCTTGTAAATGGCAAAAATATTGACACTAATTTGGTCTTAAGTGGAGCAGATTATCATCACACAGAAACATTGTTAGATAAAAGTTCTAGACAATATTCTGAAAAATATTGGGATAAAAAAATATTAGCACCCTCTTCTTTATTGTTTTGGGTGGGTTTTGATAAAAAAATTATTAATGCAAGTCATCACACGTTATTTTTTGATACTGATTTTGATTTGCATGCAAAGGAAATTTATGATAACCCCAAATGGCCAACAGAGCCGTTATTTTATGCTAATTTCACTTCCATGACAGACGTAACCTCCGCTCCAGAGGGCAAAGAAGCTGGTTTTTTCTTAATTCCTTTGGCACCAGGAATTGAAGATACAGAAGAATTAAGAGAGGAATACTTCCATAAAATAATAGATAGGTTTGAAAAATTAACAAATCAAGAAGTTAAAAAAAGTGTTATATTCAAAAAATCCTTTTGTGTAAAAGATTTTAAAGAAGAATATAACTCTTACAAGGGAAATGCTTATGGTATGGCTAGTACACTTTTACAAACTGCTTTTTTAAGACCAAAAATTAGAAGTGGTAAAGTTAATAATTTGTATTTTACAGGTCAATTAACAGTTCCTGGTCCTGGAGTACCTCCTGCATTAATCTCGGGAAAGATTGCATCAGAATTAATTATAAAAAAACAGTTATAAGTATGAAAGAATTATTTGATGATGTTTCTAATGATTGTAGCAAATTAGTTACTAAAAAATATAGTACATCATTCTCTCTTGCCGTAAATATGCTGTCAACAAAAATTAGAACAGATATTTATAATATATATGCTTTTGTTCGTTTTGCGGATGAGATTGTAGATACATTTCATGAATATAACAAAGAAGAGTTAATGGCTCACTTTGAGAAAGATTATTATACATCTAAAGAACAGGGAATCAGTTTAAACCCTATTTTAAATTCTTTTCAACAAACTGTAAGTAGATATAATATACCTGATGAAATGGTGCAAGCCTTTTTAAAGAGTATGAAGGCAGATTTACATAAAACAGAATATACTACTAAACAAGAGTATGATGAATACATTTATGGTTCCGCTGACGTTGTTGGTTTAATGTGTTTAAAGGTTTTTGTAAACGGTAATGATAAAATGTTTGATGACTTAAAAGATGCAGCTATGCGATTAGGTTCTGCATTTCAGAAGGTAAATTTCTTAAGAGATCTGAAAGATGATTTTGAGGTCTTAAATCGTTCTTATTTTCCAAATATAGATTTAGGTAAATTAGATAAAGCTTCAAAAGATTTAATTATTGATGAAATAGAAGCAGATTTTGAGTATGCATTCTCTAATGGTATATTGAAATTACCTGTAGAAGCAAAGTTTGGAGTATATATGGCTTATAGATATTATAGAAGATTATTAAAAAAATTAAATAAAGTTCCTTCCGAAAAAATTATGGATACAAGAATTCGTATTTCTGATCCAATGAAAATTAATCTTCTAGCTAGGAGCTACGTGAAATACAAATTGAATATAATATAATGATGTACGTATTAATTACTTTAGGAGTTTTTATAATAATGGAAGGTGTAACCTGGTGTACACACAAGTATATTATGCATGGTTTTGGTTGGTATCTTCATGAAGATCATCATCAACCAAAATATAATGGTTTTGAGAAAAATGATGCATTCTTTGTTGTATTTGCTATTCCTAGTATCGCTTTGTTCTATTTTGGAAGTTATACCCCTCAAACATATTTATTCTTTATAGGTTTAGGTATTTTATTTTATGGACTAGCATATTTCTTAGTTCATGATGTTCTAATACATCAAAGGTTTAAATGGTTTAAAAACACGAATAATCCCTATTTAAGAGGATTAAGAAAAGCACATAAAATACATCATAAGAATATGGCTAAGGAAGAAAGTCAATGTTTTGGAATGCTATTTGTCCCTTTTAAATATTTTAAGCAACCCAAGTTAGGGTAGTTAATTTATTATCAGATTAATATCTTACATAATCTATTATTTCTAAACCATAGCCAATCATTCCAACCCGCTTAGTTTGCTTTGTATTAGTAATTAACTTTAATTTATTAACGTTTATATCATGAAGGATCTGAGCGCCAATTCCAAAATCTCTATTATCCATAGCGATAACAGGAGCTTTTAATTTTCCGTTTGATTGATTCTCTTTTAAGATTTCTAATCTGCCTAATAAATTTTGAGATTGATTTTGCTGATTGATAAATAAAATAGCTCCCTTTCCATCATCATTTATTACTTGAAACATTCGATCTAATTTTTTATCTGCATTGTTAGTTAATGTTCCTAAAATATCATTGTTGACAAGTGTTGAATTTACCCTTGTTAATACAGTCTCTTCTTTTGACCAAGTTCCTTTAGTTAATGCTAAGTGAACTTGATTATTTGTAGTTTGCTGATATGCTCTTACTCGAAATTCACCGAAACGAGTTTGTAACATAAAATCTTCTTTCTTTTTTATTAAAGAATCGTGCTCCATTCTATAAGCTACTAGATCTTCTATAGAAACAATTTTAATATCGAATTTTTCAGCTACTTCTATAAGTTGAGGTAAACGAGCCATGGTGCCATCTTCATTCATTATCTCGACAATCACTCCGGCTGGTTGTAAGCCAGCTAATCTAGCAAAATCTATAGCAGCCTCGGTATGCCCTGTTCTTCTTAAAACACCACCTTCTTTAGCTTTTAAAGGAAATATATGGCCAGGTCTTGCTAAATCGAATGATTTGGTCTCTTTATCAACTAATGATTTAATAGTTAATGCTCTGTCTGAAGCTGAAATTCCAGTAGTAACTCCCTTTCCTCTTAAATCAACTGAAACAGTGAATGCTGTTTCCATAGGGTCTGTATTATTTTGAACCATCATTCCTAAAGATAATTCTCTACAACGATTTTCAGTTAAAGGAGTACAAATTAAACCTCGACCGTGTGTTGCCATAAAATTCACCATCTCTGGTGTAGCCATTTCTGCTGCTGCTAAAAAATCACCTTCATTTTCTCTATTTTCATCATCAACGACTATTATTATTTTCCCATTTCTTATATCCTCTATGGCATCTTCTATACTATTGAGTTCAATATTTTTATTTCTTATAAGTGTCATATAACTAATTTGTTTTTTTTGATAAAAGTCTTTTAAAAATAATGATAATGGGTTGTATAAATGTATCTATGTTAAATAGCCCTTTGTCTTTTGTTGCTCTTCGTGTTAATAAAATAGCTATTGGCAACATCATTAAAACGGAAATCCAACCGCCTAATAATGCAGAAACAGAACTTTCTTCAGCTAAGTTTTTACCAAAAGTATTGGTGAAAAAATAAATAACATAAATAGAGATTGCTAAAATCATAGGTAAACCAAAACCACCTTTTCTAATAATAGATCCTAGTGGAGCTCCAATAAAAAATAATAATAGGCAGGATAGAGAAAATGCAATTCTGTTGTAATATTCTGTATCATATAGGTTCAAAGTTTTCCTTCTAAATTTAAATGTTTTCTTATTAGATATTACATTATTTTTCGCCCTTCCAATTACTGAAATAGAATTATTAATAATATTAATTTTATTATTTAAATTAAAGTTATCTAAAAGATTTGTAGAAGTATTTTTTACTTTTATTGAATCTGGATATTCATATAATTTAGCCACTTTTATAATAGAGTTTAAGCTTTTTGCTCTCAAACCAACATATTCGTCATAACTAGTTTTTAAATCAGGTAATGTATCTTTTATTTGACGAATACTTAACATATTATGATATCCTTTGTATTTTTCATCATCTAGATCTTGATCAGATAAAGAAGAAATATCAATATTCAATTCATATTCTTTAAAAGTAGCACTTGAAGAGGGCATTCGTTTTCTTCTTGATAATGATGACCCCGATTTAATATGTTCTTCATAATAATTTCCATCATATAAAATGAATGTCATATACTTACTTCCTTCTTCTGAAATAATTTTACCATTTTTTGCCGTGATTACTTTTTGATTTCCTTTTCTGCTTTTCAAGTCATAAATTAATACGTTTTTTAAAAGATTTTCTTCTTCTCCGTATTTTTCTTCAAATTTTATTTGATAATTAGGAATCTCTGTATTAAAGCTACCGGGAATCAATGCCATTGCTGGTTGCTTCTTTTTTATATTTTGTTTTAAGTTTAATTGTTTAAATATTGCATAAGGGTATACATTATTAAGAAATAAGAAATTAATACCGCTTAAAAAAATAGCTAATATAGCAAGTGGCCTTACTAATCTTTGTAAAGAAACCCCTGCAGATTTAGCAGCAGCAAATTCATAATTTTCACCCAGACTTCCAAGAGCCATTATAGATGAAAGAAGAACACCGATAGGTAATGCTTGTGGAATAATAGCTAGGGTTGTGTAATACAAAAACTTAAAGATAAAAGCCAAACTTATTCCCTTACCTGCAATATTTTCGAAAGTCTGCCATAAAGCTTGCATTACAAGGACAAATAAGACTACAAGAAATGTCGCGAAAAAAGGTATTAAAAAACTTTTGAGTATGTATTTATCAAGAATTTTCATTGTTGCAAAAGTAGTTTCTTATTGTATAAGATGCTATTAATTTCTGTTAATTGAACTATTAGTCTATAATATATCCATTCCTTTCAGAATATATTTCTGGATCGAAAGAAAATAATTTTTTTGATAATTTTTGATTACTCTTAAAGCTTGTGATTGTAAAAGTTGTTTTTGAAGTATTTTTTCCAATTTGAATCAATTGGTAAATATGTTTTGTTCTAATTTCAATCACTAATTGTACTTTACTGATGTTAGATTCACTATCCATTGGGTATAAATTAATGAATTGTGTTTTTCGACCATTAAATACTTTGATCTCTCCCAGCTCATAAGTATATCCTTCTTTATAAAAAGTTAATAATTTTGATGGATAAATAAAACCATCATCACCATCCATGTCATCATCAGATACAGTTACTTCTTTTTCATCATTATTTATGACATACATCTTTTGCCCATCAAAAATCAACTTATTTCCTTGATAATCAAGATTGTATTTTTCTTTTTGTAGTGCAATACTTCCTATTATAGGTAACTCATCACCTTCTTTAATCCCTGCATCTTCATTTATTAAAGTTTGACTAAATTCTAGGACCATATTGTCATAGGCTCCCATTTTTATTGAAACGTCATCTAATATTATTTTTGCTTTTTTAGAGCTTTGACTTAAAATATTCAATGTTATTAAAAAGGTTAACAAAAGTGTTCCTAATTTTTTCATTTTTTCATTAATTAGTTTCTCTTTTTAAAGAGAATTATAATTTCTTTTCATCTTCTAATAATTGATCTAAAGCCACAAGATCTGTCACTAAAACCTTTCTAGCTTTACTTCCTTCGAAACCACCAACAATACCCGCAGCTTCTAATTGATCTATAAGTCTACCTGCTCTATTATAGCCTAATTTCAATTTTCTTTGTAATAATGAAGCTGATCCTTGTTGAGCAACAACAATAATCTCTGCTGCATCCTTAAACAGTTTATCTCTATCTGAAATATCCATGTCAATAGTTACTCCACTTTCGTCATCTACATATTCTGGCAATAAATATGCTTCGGCATAAGCTCTTTGTGAACCAATAAAATCAGTGATTTTTTCAATCTCAGGGGTATCTACAAAAGCACATTGAATTCTATTAATTTCATTTCCGTTAGTGTATAACAAATCACCACGACCAATTAACTGATCAGCACCTCCAGCATCTAAAATTGTCCTTGAATCTATTTTAGATGTTACTCTAAAAGCAATTCTAGCAGGGAAATTAGCTTTAATAATACCTGTAATTACGTTAACTGAGGGTCTTTGTGTTGCAACAATCAAATGAATACCAATTGCTCTAGCAAGCTGAGCTAGACGGGCAATTGGTGTTTCTACTTCTTTACCTGCTGTCATAATTAAATCAGCAAATTCATCAATCACCAAAATAATATATGGCAGAAATTGATGTCCTTCATTGGGATTTAATTTACGTGCTTTAAACTTTATATTATATTCCTTGATATTACGAACCATTGCATTTTTAAGAAGATCATAACGATTATCCATTTCAATACAAAGAGAATTTAATGTATGAACTACTTTAGTAGTATCTGTAATAATAGCTTCATCTGTATCAGGAAGTTTTGCTAAATAGTGACGTTCAATTTTATTAAATAAAGTTAATTCTACTTTTTTAGGATCGACTAAAACAAACTTTACCTCTGCAGGATGTTTCTTATATAACAAGGAAGTTAAAACGGCATTTAAACCAACAGATTTTCCTTGTCCAGTAGCACCTGCCATTAATAAATGTGGCATTTTTGCTAAATCAATAACAAAAGTTTCATTAGAAATTGTTTTTCCAAGAGCAATTGGTAATTCCATTGGTGATTCTTGAAATTTCTTAGAAGCAATCACAGAATGCATAGAAACAATTGTAGATTTCTTGTTAGGAACTTCAATACCAATGGTTCCTTTACCAGGAATTGGGGCAATAATACGAATACCTAACGCAGATAAAGATAATGCGATATCATCTTCTAAGTTTTTAATTTTTGAAATTCTAATTCCAGCATCTGGCACTATTTCATATAAGGTGATTGTTGGTCCAACAGTAGCTTTAATTTCGGCAATACCAATTTTATAATTTTTTAAAGTTTCTACAATTTTATTTTTATTAGCCTCCAATTCCTCTGGATCAATAGAAATAGTCTCATTGTATTGCTTGAGTAGATTAAATGTTGGGAACTTAAAGTTAGATAACTCTAAAGTTGGATCAAATTCTCCGAAATCTTTTAAAATTTTATCAGATAGATTTTCGGTAACACTTTTCTCTTCTTCAATTTTTTCAACCTCTATCTCTACAGTATTGTCATTATCGTTTTTTAAAATAGTTTTTTCATTTGTTTCCTTTTTAAGAGGAATCTCTTCCTTATTTAGAGCTACCCCAGAATATTTAGAAATTGTAGGTTGTAAATTTTCTAATGATAATTCAAATTCAGATTTATCTTTATTTCCAATAATAAAGTCTTCTTTTTTATGAATTACCTCTTGAGAAAACTCATTATCTTCTTTATCTAAGACTACCTCAATTTCTTTAACTTCTCTCCTTTTTAACTTTTCAATAATTTTATCTGCAGTAAGCTTATAACGAATAGCTAAATATGAAATTAAGAAGAATAATAATACTAAGGCTAAACCAGTTTTTCCTAAAAAGCGTTGGAGGTAATCATTTAATTCATAACCAATAGTTCCGGATAATATAGCAGACTCGTAATTTAAAAAACCAAATACGATCGAGAGCCAAAGCATAATAGATAGTCCCCAATTCCATGAAATAATAATTTTAGCTATTTTCTTTTTAAAAAGCCAATATATACCAGTAATAAAAACTTGAAATACAATGATAAATGCAGCAATACCAAACCCTTCAAAGATGAAAAAATGACTTAATTTTGCTCCAATTTTGCCTAATAAGTTCTCACTTAAAACATTTTTATCCGTAAATTTTAAAAGGGAACTTTGGTCTTCTTGCCAATTGAAAAAAAACGACACAAAAGCTATTGCTAAAAATGAGGCAAATAGAATTAAGAATGTAGCAATAACAGTTTGCGCCTGTCTTGTTTTTAGAAATGAGAAAAATGGTGTTTTCTTATCCATATCACTTGAACTTTTAGATACTTTCTTAACCATTAATAAATGTTAAAATTTTGAAGATTAAATATACATATTATTAAAATAATTTAATAATTCTACTACCATAAATAAAAAAAGCTATAATCATTGAAGTAAAAGCTGCAAAACTTGTAGCACCAGCAGCAACATCTTTAATAAATCCTATTTTTTTATTAAAATCGGGATGTATAAAATCTGCTAATTTTTCAACAGCAGTATTTAACCCTTCAGCGACTAATACCATCCCAATAACAATAAACTGTATCATCCATTCTAAGGTAGAGATATTAAAATATAACCCTAAACTAGTTATTGCAAATGCAAAAAATAATTGAATCTTAATGCTATCCTCTGTTGTAATTAAAAGCCACATCCCCTTAAGAGCAAATTTAACCCCACGTATTCTACCTTTTAAAAAACTGTCATTATGATTTTTCATAGATTTATAGTGACTTTAATGCAGCTTCATAATTAGGCTCATTTGCAATTTCGGAAACTTGTTCCGTGTAAACTACTTCTCCTTTAGTATTTATTACTATAATTACTCTAGAATGTAAATTTACAAGTGGGCCATTTATAATTTCTAATTGGTATAATTTACCAAAACTACCTGAAGCAAAATCTGACAACATTTCTACATTATCTATCCCTTCTGCACCACAAAATCGAGCTTGAGCAAATGGTAAATCTCTAGAAATACAGATTACTATAGTATTCTCTATCGTTGAACATTTTTTATTAAATTCTCTTACAGATTTTGCACATGTACCAGTATCTATGCTTGGGAAAATATTTAAAATAATATTTTTACCAGCAAAATCAGATAAACTTTTATGAGATAAATCCAGTGAAGTTAGTTTGAAATCTGGTGCTTTTTCATTTATGTTTGGTAAATTTCCTATTGTTTCTATTGGATTTCCCCCTAATGTAATTTTTGCCATTTTTATTTTTTTAATACATTCAAAAATACATTTTTTTGATGAATTTAAACTGTTTCTATTTTGTTAATATTTTCAATTATTATAAATATCTTCGCGTTCAGAAAACTAGATATACAAAGTGAATATTACTCAATATACTTCAGAATTTAAATATAATTGGAAACTAGCTGCCCCCGTTATGCTTGGTATGCTAGGGCATACTTTTGTTAGTTTTGTTGATAATATAATGGTTGGTCAAATAGGAACAGCAGAGCTAGCGGCTGTTTCATTAGGAAATAGTTTTATGTTTATAGCAATGTCTATCGGTATTGGCTTTTCTACCGCTATTACACCATTAATAGCTGAGGCTGACAGTGCAAATAATTTTAATAGTGCTAAGTCTACTTTTAAACACGGATTATTCTTATGTACAGTTCTTGGTATTTTATTATACCTATTTGTATTTTTCGCAAAACCTTTAATGTATCTAATGAAACAACCAGAGCAGGTTGTAGAATTAGCAATTCCTTATTTAGATCTTGTAGCATTCTCTCTAATTCCTTTGGTTATTTTTCAAGCTTTAAAGCAATTTAGTGATGGTATGTCCATGACTAGATATCCAATGTATGCAACTCTATTAGCAAATATTTCTAATGTAATTTTAAATTATTTATTAATTTTTGGAAAATTTGGTTTTCCAGAATTAGGAATTGTGGGTGCTGCTTATGGTACTCTGCTCTCACGAATTATAATGCTTATTTATTTATGGTGGTTATTAGCTAATAAAGAGCGATCAAGAGCCTTAGTTACCAATATTAAACTCTTTGTATTAGATAAATTAATGTTGAAAAAGCTAATTAATCTTGGAACTCCCAGTGCAATGCAAATGTTTTTTGAAGTGGCTATTTTTACTTCTGCGATTTGGCTTAGTGGACTCTTGGGTAAAAATCCTCAAGCTGCAAATCAAATTGCATTAAATTTATCTTCTATGACTTTTATGGTAGCAATGGGATTAAGTGTGGCTTCAATGGTAAGAGTAGGTAATCAAAAAGGATTACAAAATTTTAAAGAGTTGAGGAGAATTGCCTTTTCAATTTTTTTACTTGGGCTTTTATTGGCGATTTTCTTCGGTGCCATTTTCTTTCTATTTCATAAAAGTTTACCTAAAATATATGTTGATCTTAATGATGTTAAAAATTATTCAGACAATCTAGAAGTAATTGAAATCGCATCTCAATTATTATTTGCAGCGGCTATTTTTCAAATATCAGATACTATTCAAGTTTTAGTCTTGGGTGCCTTACGTGGCTTACAAGACGTAAAAATACCTACTATAATTACATTTATTTCTTATTGGGTAATAGGATTTCCCGTTAGTTATTTTTTAGGAAAAGAGGACGTTTATGGTAGTTTTGGTATTTGGCTAGGGTTACTGGCAGGTTTATCTACAGCTGCTATCTTATTATTCTTACGTTTTAATTATTTAACGTTAAAACTAATTAGAGAGCAACATAATTAACCCTACATTTGATTCTTATAATATCACAAAAAAAATTAATACATGGAACTTCCTGAATTTTTATTAGCAGATAACAGTAATTATCCAGATGACATCTTCATCCTACATACAAATTATCCTCGCTTTTTAATTAATTTAAAAGACGATCAAATAGAATGGTTTGAAGATCTAACAGGAGAAAATGAGGAAGACATAGCGACAGAATTAGCTAGTTTAATGGATAAAGCTGGCGCTTTTTATGATAAAGAGATTGGACAATACGAATAATTTAAAACAGATATTTTATTCAATTTTATTCAATTGATCTTTTTCAGAATTATCTGGTGGGTATATTTTCGACACTAAATAACCAATTATAATAGCCATCAAAAAAGACGGTGCTAAAACGTCAAGTTCTTTAAAATAGGGACCTATACCTTCAATATTAATCACTACAAATTTAAAAAATATTACTGAAGCAAAACCTGTAATCATTGATGCTATAGCTCCTTTTTCAGAATAGCCTTTCCAGAATAGTGAAAGAATTATTACTGGACAAAAGGTAGCAGCAATTCCGGACCAACCAAAAATCATAATCCAAAAGACTTGTCTATCAGGATATAAATTATATAAGAGAATAGCAATTCCAAGAGCAATTATCGCCATAGCAACTGTAACTAATCTTGAAAAATTTGTAAGATCTTCATCTTTTAAATCAGGTCTGAATATTTTTTGATAAAAGTCACGAGTAATAGCACTAGAAGCAAGTATTAGAAGCGAATCAATTGTTGACATAATTGCTGAAAGAACGATAGCTATAAAAATTGCCACTAGAATTGTTGGCAAAAATTCATTTGTAATCATACTTAAAACGTTCTCTCCACCATTACCTAAAACTAGCTCAGGATCTTGTCCTTCACTTGTGAAATAAATTCGTGCGAGAATTCCAATAGTAACAGCAGCAGCGTCTGTTAAAAGTGTAAAAAGAAGTGCAACCCATTTTCCTTTATCAATTTCTCGTTCACTTTTAATAGACATAAATCTAACATAAACCTGAGGAGATCCCAAGAACCCTAATCCAATCATAGAAAAACCTAGAATTGTAAATAGATTCATTAACCAATCATTACTTCTTCCCATTATTTGTGTTAGTGTCGGATCAATAGCATTCAAGCTATCTGTAACACCACTTCCATGATCCATAGAAAACCAGACAACAATAGGTAATAAAACTAATCCAAAAAACATTAAAATACCTTGGAACATATCAGACCAAACGGCAGCAACAAATCCACCAATAAAAATGTAGATCAGAACAATAATAAAACCAACAAGCGCACCAATTTTATAATCAATATTAAGCATCGATTCAAAAGCAATACCAGTTACATCCATTTGAGATGCCACATAAATAACTACAAAAATAACTAGTGTGGTTGCAGAGATTATTCGAAGACTATTTGTGGATGATTTAAAGTGACTCTGAAGGTAATCAGGTATAGTGATCGCTTTATATTGATCTGAACGATTTTTAAATAATTTGGCCATAAATTGCCACGAAATAAAAACTCCAAGTAATTCTCCAAGAACAACCCAATATGCCGAATAACCAGCCATAGCTCCCATTCCTGTTAAACCAATTAGAAGCCATCCAGATTCGCCAGTTGCTCTTGCAGAAAAAGCAACTGCCCAAAAACCCATTTTTTTTCCACCTACATAATAATCACTCATACTATTCACTCTTCGTGAGGCAATAATTCCTATTAAAAATAATATAGAAACATAAATGGCAAGTATGAAAATTTTTGTAATCATTTTTTGGGTTTTTTAAATTTCTAATTATTTTTTGAATTTTTCTACTAATTCTAATTTATCTAAAGTAGTTTTCGTTGTAAAGAAACCATAATTAATATCAACTTTTTTCTTATTTATCTTATCGATAGTTCCCACTGAATTTGAACCTATGACTCGAACTTTATCATTTGTCTTATAGTCATATTCAGATTTTTCTTTAGCAACTTTTTCTTTAGCAACTTTTTTCTCTTTTCTAACTTCTACAACTTTTTCTAAAACTTCTTTTTCTACTTTCTCAATGATTTGCTGTATTTGTTTTTCTACAACCTTAGCTTTCTGTTTTTGAGTTTTTGTTTTAGGGCCTATTGGATTTTTTTTAGCTCGTTTAACTTTTTCATCTGCGATCCACTTATTAAAATTAGTTGTAAGTTCTTTTTTATTATTGGTTTGAAAGTATTTATTTAATAATTCATTTATTTTTCTTCCTAAAGATAACATTTTCTGATTGTTATCATATAATTCCTGAAAACCAGCTAATTTAGCCTGTATTTTAATTTCCTTTTCTTCTAGACTGACTAAATGTTCTTGTTCCTTAACTTTTTGTTTCTCGAGGTTTTCAGAATTCTTATGCAGTCTATTCCTTTCTTTCTGCAATTTAGAAATGGTTTTGTCTAGTCGGATTTTTTCTGTTTCAACTCGCTTTTTAGCTTTGTTTATAATACTAAAAGGTATACCGTTTTTCTGAGCTACTTCAAATGTAAATGAGCTACCAGCTTGCCCAATAAATAATTTATATAAAGGCTCTAAAGAACGTTCATCAAATTGCATATTAGCATTAGTAACGTTATCTAATTCATTAGCCAATACTTTCAAATTTGAATAATGGGTAGTAATTATACCAAAAGCCTCCTTATTGTAAAATTCCTCTAAGAAAATCTCTGCTAAAGCTCCCCCTAATTCAGGATCAGAGCCTGTACCAAATTCATCAATTAAAAATAACGTTTCTGAATTACATTTTTTTAAGAACGAACGCATATTTTTCAAACGATAGCTGTATGTACTCAATTGATTCTCTATGGATTGATTGTCTCCAATATCTGTAAGTATATTTTCAAAAATATACGTTTTGCTCTTTTCGCCAACAGGAATCAAAATACCACTTTGTATCATTATTTGTAATAAGCCAATCGTTTTTAGAGTAATACTTTTTCCTCCAGCATTTGGTCCAGATATTACAATAATTTGTTGATTTTCATTTAATTCTATAGTTTGTGGAATAGTAGCTATTTCTTGAATATTATTTTTTCTCCATAATACAGGATGCATAGCATTTTTGAAGTAGATAGTTTTTTCTGATGAAATTTTAGGTAAAATGGCATTTATTTCATTAGCATATTTTGCTTTAGCCCCTATTGAATCTATATGAATTAAGAATTCAAGGTATTCCTCTAAAAGAGTTGCCATAGGTCTAATTACTGTCGCTAACTCTCGTAATATTTTAACAACTTCTTGTTTTTCTTCATATACTAGATTCTGATATTCTCTACTATAAGAAAGGGTAGCTTGAGGAGCGATATATACAATTCCACCAGATTTTGAGGACCCCAATAAGCTCCCAGAAATCTTTTTTCTATACATTGCCTTTACAGCTAAAACTCTTTGATTGTCTACAACGGTTTCTTTAATGTCATCTAAAAAACCAGCACCAATCGATTTCGATAGTGCACTAGTAAAACTGGCACCAATTTTCCCTCTTACATGATTGATATCTTTTCTAATTTGTTTTAATGTTGGAGATGCATTATTTCTTACTTCACCACTTAATTCGATAATTTTTTTAATTTCATCATCTATATATGTCGTGAATTCTATTTTTTGAGATACAGCAAAAAAAGTAGGAAATTGAATGTTAAACTTTTTAAAGAATTTAATATGTTCATTTACAGTTAATGACATCGAAGCTAACCTTAAAAACGCCTCTGTTTCTATAAAACTATTCTCAATTTTTAAATGCTTGACATTATTGATGACATTATCAAATCCATGATTAGGAATTCTATTTTCACTTTGAAAGGAAGAAAGGTATTCGTTCACTAAATTAAGTTCTTTAAATAGCCCTTTTTTGTAATTAATAGGAGTTATTTCTAAAACACGCTCCTTTCCCAAGCTAGATATACAATGATCTGCAATATGATTTAAAACAGTTGTAAACTCTAAATCTTGTAATGTTTTATTTGAAATGTTAGTATTCAATGTTGTAATTTTGATTTTCTATTTCTATTAGTTATTGTAATATTATTTACGAAAAAAATTAATTCTCAAAAATAAGATTTATAATTATTTTTAATCTAAATTTAATTGTAAAAATAAGAAACAATGAAGGTAAATATACCCGATAGCTGGAAAAATATTCTTCAAATAGAATTTGAAAAAAACTACTTTAATGATTTAACTTTTTTTTTAGATTCAGAATATTCCAATTACAAATGTTTTCCAAAAGAAAACGAAGTCTTTGCAGCGTTTGATATCTGTCCTTTCAATAATCTAAAAGTAGTAATAATTGGTCAAGATCCTTATCATGGAACAGGACAAGCGAACGGACTTTGCTTTTCAGTGAAACAGGGAATTAAAATTCCACCTTCATTAATTAATATTTTTAAAGAAGTCGTAACAGATTTAGAAGTAGATCATCCTTCAAATGGAAATTTAGAAAGATGGGCTAAACAGGGAGTTTTATTACTAAACGCCACCTTAACAGTAAGAGAAAGTATAGCGGGAAGTCATCAAAAAAAAGGATGGGAAACTTTTACTGATGCAATTATTAAACAAATTTCTGATAAAAAAGAGGATATTGTTTTTTTACTTTGGGGTGGATATGCAAAGAAAAAAATAAAATTAATTGATATAAAAAAACATTCTGTACTGAACTCTGGACATCCCTCTCCGTTAAGTGCTAATAGAGGTTATTGGTTTGGTAACAAACATTTTTCTAAGACAAATAAAATTTTAAAATCTTTAGGTAAAAAAGAGATAAATTGGTAAAACTTCTTATTCAAAGTCTATTTGAATATATAAAATTATACTAACTGTATTTGTTGATAATTTGACTGATTTGTAGAGTTTTCTGCTAAACCACATGATGATGAAGTACTTCTACAAGAAGATAAACCTACCATCCCAATAATTAAAATTACTATATAAAGTGCTCTTTTCATTATGATTAATTTTTTATGGTTACAATGTACATGATTTAATAAAATTATTCCTTTTTTTTTGATAGAAATTATTTAATCTACTAATCTATTTAGAGTATATAATATTAAATCATTCACAACTTTTTGGTAATTTTTACTAAAAGTTCCGTCTGTTCGATTAGCAATAATAGCGTTCATAGAACATGCGTTATGTCCCAATAATTTACATAAACCATAAATTGCAGAAGTCTCCATTTCTAAATTAGATACTTTAATACCCTTATAATTAAATTTATTAATCTTACTGTTTATTTCCGAATCTTGAAGTCCTAAACGTAGAACTCTACCTTGAGGTGCATAGAATCCACCGGCAGTTGCAGTCATTCCCTTATGAATTTTTTCGGAGATTAATTTTTTTTCCAAATAAGTACTATTACTAATAACTATAGGAGCTGATTTTTTGTCACTCCAATTAGTTTGTTTTGTAAAAGCATTTTCAATTTCCAGGTTTGAAACATCATCAATTTGATAAGAATGAAGCATACCATTTAAATCTATTGCATAAGAACTCATTAAAAAGGAATCTACTGGAATATTTTTTTGGAGAGAACCTGACGTTCCTATTCGTATAATATTTAAAGTAGTTAATTCTTTTTTTAATTCTCTAGTTTTTAAATTGATGTTCACTACAGCATCTAACTCATTTAAAACTATGTCTATATTATCTGGACCAATCCCAGTTGATATAACCGTAATTCTTTTACCTTTATAGGTACCAGTAGTCGTTTTAAATTCCCTTTTTTGAGTAGTAAATTCAATAGAGTCAAATAGCTTGGTAACCATATTAACTCTATCTTGATCACCAACAAAAATGATATCTTTTGCAACATTCTCTGGTTTTAAATTCAGGTGATAAATACTTCCATCTTTATTTAATATTAATTCGGACTCTTTTATTGCCATATATTTTTATTATCCTCCAACACGTTTTACTTTAAATCCTTTTTCAGAAAGTATCATCATTATTTTATTTCGATAATCTCCTTGAATTATAATTTTATTTTCTTTAAAACCTCCACCAACACTCAGTTTTGTTTTTATTTCTTTTGCTAAAATCTTAAAATCTAGAGTAGTTCCAGAGTAACCTTCTATAATTGTAATAGGTTTTCCTTTTCTTTTTTCGTATTTACAAATAATTGGTTCGTCTTGTAAACATATATTAGTTTTCTTTTCTATAGTTTCAGGACTTTCTTTATGATCTGGAAATAAATTTTTAAGTTGCTCCTTAAAATCCATGTATTATTTTTTTAAGCCTAATTCTAATAAACGTTGATTTAAATATTCACCTGCTGTTATATCTTCAAATTGCTTTGGATTATTCTCATCTATACAGTTTTCTAAAACATCTAATTTCATTTCTGATATTGGATGCATAAAAAAGGGAATTGAATAACGAGATGTTCCCCACATTTCTTTTGGTGGATTAGTAACCCTATGAACAGTAGATTTTAACTTATTATTACTGTGGCGAGATAGCATATCACCAACATTTATCATTATTTCATTTGGTTCAGCAATAGCATCTATCCAATCTCCTTCAAGATTCTGTACTTGTAGACCTTTTCCTTGAGCTCCCATTAGTAGTGTTATTAAATTAATATCTCCATGTGCAGCAGCTCTTTCAGCTCCTCTCGGCTCTATTTTTATTGGTGGGTAATGTATTGGTCGAAGAATACTATTTCCGTTTTTGATAAAGTCATCAAAATATGTTTCTTCTAAACTCAAATGAAGCGCTAACGATCGCAATACATATTTAGCAGTTTTTTCTAACATTTGATAGGTTTCTTTACCTATTTCATTAAATTTTGATAATTCATTTACATTAACATTTTTAGGATATTCATCAGCATATTTAGAATCTGTAGATACATATTGTCCAAAATGCCAAAATTCTTTCAAATCTCCTTCTTTTTTTCCTTTTGCAGATTCTTTACCAAAAGAAACATAACCTCTTTGTCCTCCAATACCAGGGATTTCATATTGCTCTTTTATATTTATAGGTAAGTCAAAAAATTTTTTAATTTCTGAGTATAAATTGTCTATTAAAGTATCGTCTAAAAAATGTCCTTTTAAAGCGACAAACCCAATATTCTCATATGCATTACCAATTTCATTAATGAATTTTTCTTTTCTCGATTTATCATCAGATAAAAAGTCAGCTAAATTTACACTAGGTATTTTATTCATAAATTAAAGTTTTAATAAAAAGATGTTTTAAAGTTACAAAAAATAATTATGTAAGGTTTATTTTTTAGTGAATGGAATCAAGTATGATATTGTATAATTGAATCCAAAGCCAGTTCCACTTTCAAAAATTCTGTTAAAACCAGGAGCAAAAAGAGATTTAAAGTTAGTGGGATCATTTATACTTAAAAGAATTTTATAAGAAACACTTGCACCAACAAATAAGTTCTTGAGAGTTTCTGCTTTTATGCCAACGACAAACTCTGTCCAGTGTGCAGTTAAATCACTTTCTGTTAAAGATATATTTATTACTTCTGATGGAAAATATAAGTTATTTACGTTAGGCGTATGGCTATTTAATGTTTGATCGAAGAGTCCTAGTCCATACCTAAAACCAGTAAATATTTCATTATTCATATCTAACCAGTTATCGTAGGCATTAAAATTTAAACCAACTCGAATATAATTTCCTCTAGAAGTTGAGTTAGTGAAATCCTCTATAGTATTTTCTTTTTCAAACCCTATTTCTGTTGCAATAAATATCCTTTTAGATATTCTATAATCTGCAACTAATTCAAACCCTGAAAAAGAATTATTTAGACTAGATTTTATCGGTTTACTAATATCTATTCCAAGTCTCAAACCATATGGGGTTTTATAAACTATAGAATCGTTTTCAATAACTGAATCTCCGAGTTCTTTTTCTTGAGAAAAACTAACTGTAAAAGCTAAGAACAAAAAAAGGCTAGTGATATATTTTGACATGTGCTGCGCTTTGATTTTCAATAGACGTCAGGTTAAAAGGGGTGAAGTCGTCTATCCAATTATTGTTCGTAGTAAAAGTAACGTCATTAAAAATAACTTTAAAACCACAGGATCTAGATACGAATTTTTCTTCTGGGGTATATTGTATTGTAAAAGTTTCAGTTTGATTACTCGCCAAATTACCATCAAAACTATTGATTTTTAAATGATATATAGTTTCTAATGCAGTCGAATTTAAAGGTATTGCAATACTATCTTTTGTGATACTTTTATATTCTGAGATAGTATCTTTTCCTTCAGCCCAAACAGATAATAGCTCGGCATTTTTTAAATTACTTCTCTCCATATTATCATAAAACCGAATAATTAACATTGGTGTAACAGGGTTTTTAGTGCAGAAATCATCTTTTTCGCAACTATAAAAAACACTTAAAAATAAGGTGAAAATGATTATTATTCTTTTCATAAAAAATAATTATAAATAAAAAGTTTAAAGAATAATTAATTTATTCTTCAACTTCTACTATTTGATTTATAATACTTGCTAATTTAAAATCTAGTAATGTGACACCATTAGCATCGTGGGTTGTAAGCTTTATATCTAAAGTATTATAGATATTTGTCCATTCTGGATGATGATTTAATGCTTCGCATTCAAAAGCGATTCTATTCATTGCAGACATACAGTCTTTAAAATTATCAAATTCAAAATCTGTATGTAAAGCATTGTCATAGAAATCCCAATCATGAAGAGCTTCTAATTTTTTTTCTATTTCAAAATCTGTTAATTTTTTCATATTTTGTTTTTTCACTATAAATATATAATCATTCCTAATATTAAACTAAATATTCATAAAGTTTAATACTTGTTTAACTTTTCTCAAATAACACTACAGTTTCTATGTGTGATGTATGAGGAAACTGATCTACTAAGCTAATTTTTTTAATTAAATAACCAGCATCTCTCAATATTTCAGTATCTCTTGCCTGTGTAGCTGGGTTACAAGATACATATACCATTCTATCTGCATTTAATGCTATTATTTTTTGTAATGTTTTAGGAGCTATTCCAGCCCTAGCTGGGTCTAAAATTATAGTCTTTATCTTATTTTGATATTCAGGATGTGCAATTAAAAATTTTCCTACATCAGAACAATAAAACTTTAGACCATTAACATTATTTCTTTTTGCATTTTCTTTTGCATCTTCAATTGCAGAAGCAACAATATCTACACCAACTATTTGAGTATTATTACTTTTTGAAGCGACTATTTGTCCTATTGTACCAGTACCGCAAAATAAGTCCATAATTATTGTATTATCGACTTTTGTTTTATCTTCTAAAACGTATTCTATAACTTTATTATATAGTTTTTCTGCACATTTAGGGTTAGTTTGAAAGAAACTTTTCATACTGATTTCAAAGTTTAAATCTAGAAGTTTTTCAACGATTTTATCTTTTCCATAAATTAAATTTAAACTTCCAGATGTTGCTATAGTTCTGTCACCAACTTCATCATTTATAGTATGTATTAATCCCGCTAAACGTTTTCCAAAAATATTTTTTAAAAATGTAGCGAACTTTTGTAAATCAAAATTATTTAAATCAACAGAAGTCGTAACTAAATTACACAATAACTCGTCTGTTTTGAAAGATTTTCTTACTACAAAGTATCTGAAAAAACCAGTTTTTTTTGGACCGTGCCAGGGGTCAAGACCTGAATTAAAACAGTATTTACGGATGTTTTTAAGATTATCTTCCATTTGTTTGTCAAATAAACCAGAATCTTTATCTAAGTTGTCTCCCATCCACCAAACACCACGTCTTTTAAAACCTAATGTGAATTCGTCTTTATCCGTTTTAGTAATTCTGTCGTAACCAATAGCTGAAAAACCGTATTCCATTTTATTCCTATAGTGGAACAGGTTAGGGGAAGTAACAAACTCATCAAATAAATCGTCAATATTTTCAACTTTTCCAATTCTTTTAAATAAAGAGAGCGTACTTTCTTTTTTGTATTTGTGTTGTAAGTCAATTGGTAATTGTATGTATGGTGCACCTGGTATATCTTGGAAAGGAACATCAACTTCATTTTCTGACGGTACTAGTACATCAATTAATTTTGCTTCTGCGTATTTTTTACTTGATTTATTAATTTGAGCTTTAACTAATTGACCAGGCAATGTGTTTGGTACAAACACAACAAAATCACCTTCTTCATTTCGTATTCTAGCAATTCCTTTCCCTCCAAAAGCATAATCTTCAATTTTTAATTCTAGTACTTGATTCTTTTTTACAAATTTATTTCTTTCTCTACTTGGCATTTTATTTTATTTATTCTTTTGCAAAATTAGGAAAAACTTGTGGGAGTCATCCAAACTATTAAAAAATAACATCAAATTTTTTTATTACTTTTGTAAAACTTTAGGGATGATTTCTCTCCCACGCTGAATTTTCGCTTTTTTTTCGAAAAGATAAAGGTAGAATAGGAATTTTTAGTTATAAATATAAAATAATAAAAATGGCTGTTTTAGAAGAACTTACATCGCACGAGGCGATTGAATTGGAACACAAGTATGGAGCTCACAATTATCATCCATTGCCTGTGGTGTTAAGTAGAGGTGAAGGCGTATATGTCTGGGATGTTGAAGGAAAAAAATATTATGATTTTTTATCTGCATATTCAGCAGTAAACCAGGGGCATTGTCATCCTAAAATTATAGAAGCATTAAAGCAACAAGCAAGTATCTTAACCTTGACATCTCGTGCATTTCATAACAATGTTTTAGGTGAATATGAAAAATATGTAACTAATTTATTTGGTTATGACAAGGTTTTACCAATGAATACTGGTGTAGAAGGTGGTGAGACAGCAATAAAATTGTGTAGGAAGTGGGCTTATAAAGTAAAGGGGATTCCAGAAAATAAAGCAAAAATTTTATTTGCAGAAAATAATTTTTGGGGTAGAACTTTAGCAGCTGTGTCCTCATCTACTGATCCAAGTGCCTATAAAGATTATGGCCCTTATTTACCGGGATTTGAAATTGTTAAATACAATGACTTAGAGGCTTTAGAAAAGGCATTAGATGATCCTAATGTTGCTGGATATATGGTAGAGCCTATTCAAGGTGAAGCAGGTGTAATGGTCCCTGACGATGGTTATCTGAAAAAGGCTTATGATTTATGTAAGTCAAAAAATGTATTATTTATTGCAGATGAGGTTCAAACAGGAATTTCTAGAACAGGGAAATTATTTTGCTGTCAACATGAAGGAGTTAAACCAGATATTTTAATTCTAGGTAAAGCATTATCTGGAGGAGTCTTTCCAGTTTCAGCAGCATTAGCAGATAATGAAATAATGATGACTATTAAACCGGGAGAGCATGGATCAACCTTCGGAGGAAATCCATTAGGTTGTAAAGTTGCTTTGGCAGCATTAAAAGTTGCTGTAGAAGAAAACCTTGCTGAAAATGCAGAAAGATTAGGAATTATTTTTAGAGCTGAACTTTCTGCTTTTTCAAAAGAAAATGACTTAGTAACCTCTGTAAGAGGTAAAGGTTTATTAAACGCCCTAATTATTAATGATTCAGAAGAAAGTTCAACTGCTTGGGATATTTGCTTAAAATTAAGAGATAATGGTTTATTAGCGAAACCAACACATGGAAATATTATTCGTTTTGCACCACCATTAGTAATTACTGAGGATCAACTAATGGATTGTTTAGATATTATTAAAAACACAATTTCTCATTTTAAGAAATAAGAAAATATATAATTTTATAAAATAAAAAAGAGCGTGATTACCGCTCTTTTTTATTTTTATAGAAAGTCATATTGTCAAAATAAAACTATGAAAAGTACTGATGCAAACGCACCCATAGCGGACAAAAAATCCATTAAATTAGAGAAACATGGAGATGTAAGAATTGATGATTATTTTTGGATGAGGTTGTCTGATGAACAAAAAAAAGCTGAATTAAAAGATGAACAAACATTAAATGTTGTTGATTATTTAAATGAAGAAAATACTTATTACGAAAAAGTTAGTGCTTATACCAAAGACTTTCAGGAAGTATTGTTTCAAGAAATGAAAGGAAGAATTAAAGAAGACGATTCTTCTGTTCCATATAAAGATAACGGTTATTATTACATAACAAGTTATAAAACAGGAAATCAATATCCAATTTATAGTAGAAAAAAAGATAGTTTAGAAGCTAATCAAGAAATAATTTTTGATGTTAATCAAATGGCAAAAGGTTTTGATTATTATCAATTGGGTGGACTAAATATATCTGAAAATAATAAATTAGTTGTTTTTGCAACAGACACTATAAGTAGAAGGCAATATACTCTTAGAGTTAAGAATCTTGAAACGGGTGAGATATATAAAGATATTATAGAGAATACAACTGGTGGTTCTGTTTGGGCTAATGATAATAAAACTATATTTTATACAAAAAAAGATCCAGTTACTCTAAGGAGTGAGAAAATTTTCAGGCATCTATTAGGAACATCAGCATCTGAAGATGTTGAAGTTTTTCATGAAAAAGATGAGACATTTGGGACTTATGTAACAAAGTCAAAATCAAACAAATTTATTATTATTGGTTCTTACAATACTGTCTCTTCAGAAGCTCAATTTTTAGATGCAGATAATCCTACTGGTAATTTTAATATGTTACAGCCTAGAGTTAGAGATTTAGAATATAGTGTTGCGCATTATGAAAACGACTTTTATCTATTAACCAATAAAGATAGTGCTACTAATTTTAAATTGATGAAAACGCCTATAAATAGTAGCGGAAAAGAAAATTGGATAGATGTTATACCACATAGAAAAGATACTTTATTAGAAGATTTTTCAATTTTTAAAGACTATTTAATTTTGGAAGAACGTAATAATGGCTTAAATAAAATAAGAATTAAACGTTGGGATAATAAAGAAGACTATTATTTGCCTTTCGATGAAGAAACTTATTCCGTAGGAGTTTATGCTAACCCTGAATTTGACACAGATATTATTAGATACTCATACAACTCTATGACCACTCCTGCTTCTGTTATTGACTTTAACTTGACTAATAAATCTAAAGATATTAAAAAAGAACAGGAAGTATTAGGGGGTAAGTTTCAAAAAGAAAACTATGTAAGTAAACGTATATGGGCTAATACTAGAGATGGCAAAAAAGTTGCAATATCTTTAGTTTATCATAAAGATACTAAATTAAATAACGAAACTCCTCTAATGCAATATGCTTATGGTTCATATGGTTATACAATTTCAGATGGATTTTCTACTACACGTTTGAGTTTATTAGATAGAGGTTTTGTATTCGCATTAACTCATGTCAGAGGTGGTCAATATTTAGGAAGAGAATGGTATGATGATGGTAAAATGTTGCAAAAGAAAAATACTTTTACCGATTTTATAGATTGTTCTAAATATCTAATAGAAAACAACTACACTTCATCTGAGCATTTATATGCAATGGGAGGATCTGCAGGAGGTTTATTAATGGGAGTAATAGTAAATATGAATCCAGAGCTATATAATGGTGTTATAGCAGCAGTTCCTTTTGTAGATGTAATTACTACGATGTTAGATGAAAGTATTCCTTTAACGACTGGTGAGTATGATGAATGGGGTAATCCGAATATTAAAGAATATTATGATTATATTAAATCTTATTCACCTTACGATCAAATATCAGCTGCAAGTTACCCTAATATGTTAGTAACAACTGGCTATTTTGATTCTCAAGTACAATATTGGGAGCCTGCAAAATGGGTTGCTAAACTTAGAGATTTAAAAACTGATAATAATTTATTATTCCTAAATACAAATATGGATGCTGGACACGGTGGTGCTTCTGGTCGATTTGATGCTTTAAAAGAAACAGCTAAAGAATATACTTTTTTTTTAGCTTTAGAAAACAAATTAAATAATTAATTCTAAAAAAGAAGTTATTTTTTGTTGATATACCTCAGGAATAGTTGTGCAAGCGTCTACGCTGTGTAATAAAATTAATTTTTCAATAAGAATAGTTTTGTAATTTTAATTTTTCTAAATTATGGTTCACTTTATGTGAATAATATTTATAGTGAGTATTTTATGTAACATGGAGTTTTTTAAATAAATCAAAAAAAAGAGTCATAATATTTGAATATTTAGACTATTATTAATATTCCTTAACTTTGATTTTATTGCTAGTTTTAAAATAAAAAAAATGGCGAAAGATTTATTTGAAAGATTTACTCAAGATAAAGGACCGCTTGGAAAGTGGGCAGAGATTGGTGAAGGCTATTATGTGTTTCCCAAATTAGAAGGTCCAATTTCTAATAGAATGGTTTTTAATGGAAAAGAAGTAATTACTTGGAGTATTAATGATTACTTAGGGTTGGCAAATCATCCAGAGGTTTTAAAAGTAGACGGGGAAGCTGCTTTAGAATTTGGCATGGCTTATCCAATGGGTGCAAGAATGATGTCTGGACACACAATAATTCACGAACAATTAGAACGTGAATGCGCAGAATTTGTTGACAAAGAAAAAGCATATTTATTAAATTTTGGTTACCAAGGTATAATGTCAGCAATAGACGCTTTGGTTTCCAAAAATGATATTATTGTTTACGATATGGACACCCATGCTTGTATTATAGATGGAGTTCGATTACATCCAGGTAAACGTTTCGTATATCGTCATAATGATATGGAAAGTTTTGAAAAAAACATTAAACGTGCTACTAGGATGGCTAAAAAAACAGGAGGAGGGATCTTGGTGATTTCCGAGGGTGTCTTTGGAATGCGAGGAGAACAAGGTCGTCTTCGTGAAATTGTGGCGTTTAAAAAAGAATATAATTTTAGATTATTAGTGGATGACGCTCACGGATTTGGAACTCTTGGAGATAACGGAAGAGGTACCGGATTCGAGCAAGGTATTCAAGATGATATAGATGTCTATTTTGCTACATTTGCAAAGTCTATGGCAGGTTTTGGTGCATTTTTAGCTGGAGATAAAGATGTGATTAAATTTTTACAATATAATTTACGTTCTCAAACTTTTGCTAAATCACTCCCAATGGCGATGGTGAAAGGTGCTCTTAAGCGCCTAGATATTATACGAAATTCTCCGGAATTAAAAGATAAATTATGGGAGAATACACGTGCTTTACAATCTGGTTTGCGAAATGCAGGATTTGATTTAGGAACTACACAAACTTGTATTACCCCTGTATTTTTAAAAGGTGAAATGTTAGAGGCAATGGCGATGGTTAACGATTTACGTGAAAGTTATCAAATATTTTGTTCTATTGTAGCTTATCCAGTCATACCTAAAGGATTAATAATTTTAAGATTGATACCAACTACTAATCATACGCAAAAAGATATAGATCAAACTATAACTGCTTTTACAGCAATTAGAAAATTACTAGAAAACGGAACTTATAAGAAGATTGCTGCATCAATGGGTTAGAATTACTAGAATTTAATATTGAGTAATTACTCCGTTTTTTTTAGGTGAAAAGCAGTTATAAAAAGTAGAAATTTCATTAAATTTGCACTAGTTAACAGAAAATTACTATGAAAATATCGTACAATTGGATTAAACAATTTTTACTAATAGATTGGGATGCAATCAAAACTGGAGAATTGTTAACTGACTTAGGATTGGAAGTAGAAGGTATTGAAACTAAAGAATCAATAAAAGGTAGTTTAAAAGGTATTATTGTTGGTGAAGTTTTAACATGTATACAGCACCCGAATGCAGATAGACTAAAAGTTACAACTATAGATATAGGACTAGTTGAACCATTGCAAATTGTTTGTGGTGCCCCTAATGTTGGCGTAGGTCAAAAAGTACCTGTAGCTACCATAGGAACTATATTGTATGATGACAATGGTGAGGAGTTTAAAATAAAAAAAGGTAAAATAAGAGGAGAAGAGAGTTATGGTATGATTTGCGCTGAAGATGAGTTAGGTCTAGGTGAAAGCCATGAAGGTATTTTAATTTTAGACAAAAAAATAAAAGTAGGAACTCAAGCTTCAGATGTTTTTAATATAGAATTAGATCAGATTTTTGAAATTGGTTTAACTCCGAACAGGTCTGATGCTATGAGTCATTTTGGAGTAGCTAGAGATATAAGAGCAGGCTTAATGCAGCAAAATATTAAGTTAGAATTAATATCTCCATCTGTTAGCGATTTTCATGTAGATGAAAGAACATTAAGAATAGATGTAGAAGTAGATGATAAGGAACAAACTTTAAGGTATTGTGGGATTTCCATTACAGATGTTATAGTGAAAGATTCTCCAGAATGGATTCAGAATAGATTAAGATCTATAGGTATAACTCCTAAGAATAATATCGTAGATATTACTAATTATGTATTGCATGAATTAGGTCAACCTTTACATACTTTTGACGCCCAGAAAGTCAAAGGAAATAAAATTTTAGTTAAAAATTTAGCTAAGGGTACTAAGTTCACAACTTTAGATAAAATTGAAAGAGAACTATCCTCAGAAGATATTATGATTTGTGATGCAGATTCCACTCCTCTTTGTATAGCAGGAGTTTTTGGGGGATTAAATTCTGGAGTTACAGAAAACACAACTTCTATTTTCCTTGAAAGTGCTTATTTTAATCCGGTTTCTGTTCGTAAAACAGCTAAACGACATGCTTTGAATACTGATGCTTCATTTCGTTTTGAAAGAGGTATTGATATCAATATGACTAAGTATGCTTTGAAAAGAGCTGCTTTATTAATTGAAGAATATGCAGGGGGTAAAATGGGATCAGATATTTCTGATTTTTATCCAGAAAAAATTGAGGAGTTTCAAGTTTTTTTATCATATGAAAACTCGTATAGATTAATCGGACAAGAAATTCCAAAAGAAACTATAAAAAATATTTTAGCCTCTTTAGAAATTAAAATTAACAGTGAAACAGAAGGAGGATTAGGCTTAACAATACCTTCTTATAGAACAGATGTTCAGCGTGAAGCAGATATTATTGAAGAAATTTTGAGAGTCTATGGTTATAACAATATTGAATTTTCCCATAAACTAAATACTTCAATTTCTTTCGATTCTAATAAAAAAGTCAAGATTGAGAATATCATTGCAAATCAATTATCTTCATTAGGCTTTAATGAGACCATGACAAATTCTCTAACAAAACCCTACTACACTAATTTATCAGAAAATATTAATGTAGCTGCAAACGTAGAAATGTTAAACCCTTTAAGTAGTGACTTGAAGGTTATGCGTCAATCACTATTATTTAGTGGATTAGAATCTGTTGCTTATAATATTAATAGAAAAAATAATTCTTTAAAGTTTTATGAGTTCGGTAAAACATATCATAAATATAATGATAAATATCAAGAAGATAAGCACTTATCACTACTTGTAACAGGAAATAGGTCTAAAGAAAACTGGAATATAATACATAAAAAATCAGATTTCTTTTATATTAAAGGTTTGATTACTAATATATTAAATAGACTGGGTGTAGATGCATTAAAAACAACCCCAATTAAACAAGATGTTTTTTCTGAAGGGGTAACGATGAGTTTAGGTAAAATTAAATTAGTAGAATTTGGTGTTATAAAATCAAGTATTTTAAAAGAATTTGGAATTAAACAATCAGTTTTATTTGCAGATTTTAATTGGGATAATCTTTTAAAAATTACTGGAAATAAGAATATGAAAGTTACAGAACTAACCAAATTTCCACCCGTAAAACGTGATTTAGCACTTTTATTAGATAGTAAAATTGAGTTCAAGGAAATATATAATTTAGCTTTTCAGTCTGAAAAACATCTTTTGAAAGAAGTAGATCTTTTTGATGTATATGAAGGTGATAAATTACCTAAAGGTAAAAAATCTTATGCAGTTAGTTTTTTGTTACAAGATGAATCAAAAACATTAGCGGATAAAGAAATTGACAAAACAATGAAAAAGCTTCAACAAATATTTGAAAAGAATCTAGAGGCAGTATTAAGATAATTTAAATATTTAATTATAAGTGAATTTTTATTTCAAAAAGTAAGATAATAACATGTATAAATTAATAATTAGAAGAATTTTATTTCAATTTGATCCAGAAAAAATTCATTATTTTACATTTTCGCTAATTAAATTTTTATGTAAAATTCCTTTTGTTCCTTCAGTTTTTAAATATCTATATCAAGTAAATGACAAAAGGTTAGAACAAAAATTATTTGGATTAACTTTTAAAAATCCAGTAGGTTTAGCGGCAGGATTTGATAAAAATGCTGTTTTATATAATGAGTTGGCAAACTTCGGCTTTGGTTTTATAGAAATTGGTACAGTAACCCCTAAAGGTCAGTCAGGAAATCCAAAAAAAAGATTATTCCGTTTGAAAGATGATGAGGGTATCATAAATAGAATGGGTTTTAATAATGAAGGTTTAGAAGCTGCTATTTTAAAATTAAAAAAAAATAAAGGAAAACTCATAATTGGAGGTAATATTGGAAAAAATACTCAAACTTCCGAAGAAAATTATACTAGTGATTATAAAATTTGTTTTCAAGGATTACATCCTTATGTAGACTATTTTGTCTTAAATGTTAGTTGTCCAAATGTTGATAGTCATGCTAAATTAAATGATAAGAATTATTTAATCGAATTAATTTCTGCTTGTCAGGAGTTAAACAACAAAGAAGACAAACAAAAACCTATTCTACTAAAAATCGCTCCAGATTTAAATAATTATCAGTTAGATGAAATAATTGAATTGATTTCAGAAACTAAAATTGATGGTGTTATAGCATCTAATACATCTATTTCAAGAAATAATTTGAAAGCATCAAAATCAAGGTTAGATCATATAGGTAATGGAGGGGTTAGTGGAAAGCCAATAAAGAATCAAAGCACAAAAGTGATTCAGTATTTATCAGATAAATCGAATAAATCATTTCCAATAATTGGTGTTGGTGGTATACATTCAGCAAAAGATGCTTTAGAAAAGATAAAAGCGGGAGCAAATTTAGTACAGATATATACAGGTTTTATTTATGAAGGTCCAGGTTTGATCAAAAAGATAAACAAAGCCATTTTAAAAAATCTATAATCGAGATGGTTAAACTCATTTTATGGTTTTAGAAACACTTATTTCTTTCGTTTTAGCTACAACGATTTTAGCAATTTCTCCTGGCCCTGATAATATATTTGTTCTTACTCAAAGCCTTGTAAATGGTATAAAAGCAGGTTTGGCCACTGTATTTGGTCTTATGTTAGGGTGCTTGTTTCATACAACTCTAGTTGCTTTTGGAGTATCAGAAATTATTAAACAGAATGAAAATTTATTTTTTTTAATTAAACTCTTTGGAGCAAGTTATTTATTGTATTTATCATACAAAGTGTATACTAAAGAATCTCAAATTATTTTTTCTACAAAAAATATAATAAAAAGATCATCTTTAGAATTATTTTGGAAAGGATTTTTAATGAATGTTTTAAATCCTAAAGTGACAATTTTCTTTTTTGCCTTTTTCCCTCAGTTTTTGTTTTCAAACGATCTTTCTGAAATTTTTCAGTTTTACGTTTTAGGTATATTATTTATTATAGTTTCTTTTATTGTTTTTGGATTAATAGCATTTCTTGGTGGTACTATTTCCAATTATTTAGCAACCAATAAAAATATAGGTTTGTACCTAAAATGGTCTCAAATTATTGTTTTTGTTTCAATATCTATATTTATTATTTTGTAATTTTCAATAGTTTTAATCTATCTGATATTAATATGTTTGTTTATCTTTGATTATGATGAGAAAAGTCAAAATCATAGAATGTCCTCGTGATGCAATGCAGGGTATAAAGTCTCATTTTATTCCTACAGAAAAAAAGGCATTATATATTAATTCTCTACTAAAGGTAGGTTTTGATACTATAGATTTTGGGAGTTTTGTGTCACCAAAAGCAATTCCGCAAATGCGAGATACTGAGGCTGTTTTATCCAGGTTAGAACTTTCTAATACAAAAAGTAAATTATTGGCAATTATTGCTAATATAAGAGGTGCAAACGATGCATCTCAATTTGAAGAAATTAATTATCTTGGTTATCCGTTTTCTATTTCAGAAAACTTCCAGATGCGAAATACACATAAAACGATTACTGAATCAATTTCAACTTTAGAGGCTGTTTTAAACATTGCTGATAAGTCAAAAAAAGAAGTAGTAGTTTATTTATCGATGGGATTCGGAAACCCTTACGGAGACCCTTGGAATATTGAAATTGTTGGACAATGGATAGAAAAACTTTCTAATTTGGGTATTAAAATTTTATCTCTTTCCGATACAATAGGTAGTTCTACTCCCGATGTTATAGATTACTTATTTTCTAATCTAATACCACTTTATCCAGAGATAGAGTTTGGAGCACACTTACATACAACACCAGATAAGTGGCATGAAAAAGTCGATGCTGCTTTTAAAGCGGGTTGTAATCGTTTTGACGGTGCAATAAAAGGCTTTGGAGGATGTCCTATGGCAAAAGATGAATTAACAGGAAACATGCCAACAGAAAAATTATTATCCTATTTCACCACTCAAAAAGTTTCTACACTTCTAAAACCAATGAGTTTTGAAAGTGCTTATAATAAAGCCCTAGATATTTTTGAATAAATAGTTCTATTTTTAAAAAAGTATAAATTTTAAAATTAATAAATGAAAATATTAAAGAATCTCCCTTACTTATTACTAATAGTGATTTTTATAGCTTGTAAATCTTCAACAGTTAATATAATTGATGATAGGAAAATAGAATTTACTTTTTTACAACTAAATGATGTTTATGAGATAGCGCCAATTCAAGGTGGAACTTTAGGGGGTATGGCTCGAGTTGAAACCGTTCACAAGGAATTATTAAAAGAAAATAATAATACGCTTTTATTCATGGCTGGAGATTTCTTAAACCCTTCATTGCTAGGAGCATTAAAAGTAGATGGTGAGCGTATAGCAGGAAAGCATATGATTGATGTAATGAATTCTATGAATTTTGATTTAGTAGCCTTTGGAAATCATGAATTTGATTTAAAACAGGAATCTCTTCAAAAACGTTTAAATGAAAGTAGTTTTCCTTGGATTACAGGAAATACAAAGTTAAGATCAAATGGAAAAGTAATGTCGTTTTACAAAGAAACTAGTTATGGTAAATCAGCGATATCTCCAACTTATATATTCCATTTAGAAGATACTGATGGTACAAAAATTAAGATAGGTTTTATTAGTATTTGCATCCCTTCAAACCCTAAGCAATACGTTGAATATTCAGATATGTTTGATCAAGCAAAAACTACTTATAATTCTATAAAAAATAATGTAGATGTAGTTTTCGGTTTAACTCACGCAGAAATTACACATGATAAGAAAATTGCAGCGTTATTACCTAATATACCTTTAATTATGGGAGGTCATGAACACGAAAATATGTCTATTCCTGTAGGTAATTCAGTAATTACTAAAGCAGATGCTAATGCGAAAACAGTTTACATACATAGAATTTCTTTTGATAAACAAACGAAGGAAACTATAATAAAATCAGAATTAAGAGAAATAAATAACTCTATCAAAGCAGATGAGCAAGTAGGAGCAGTTGTTGAAAAATGGCAACAAGTTTTGAAGACTAAAATTAAAGAAATTGTATCTAATCCTGAAGAAATTATTTATACCACAAAAAAACCTTTGGATGGAAGAGATAAATCTGTTAGGAGCAAGCAAACTAATTTAGGACAAATTATTACTAAATCTATGTCCTTTTCATATAATGATGAAGTAGATTGTGCAATTGTAAATGGTGGATCGATAAGAATTGATGATGAATTAGAAGGAGCTATTTCTCCAATAGATATTTTTAGAGTCTTGCCTTTTGGAGGTTCAGTAATAAGAGTAGAGATTAAAGGTTTTTTATTAAAACGAGTTTTAGATTATGGTTTATTAGCAAAAGGAACCGGAGCGTATCTTCAGTATTTTAATGCAAGAAAAGTTGACTATAAATGGCAGATTGAAGGCAAAGAATTAAATCTTGACAAAATTTATAAAGTAGCATTTTCAGATTATCTATTAAAAGGATTAGATATACCTTTTTTATCAAATAAGAATAAAGAGGTATTTTCTATCTATCAACCAAAAGAAAAAGAATTAGCCTTTGATATTAGATTAGCTGTATTAGAGTATTTAAAATTTATCACAAAAAAAAATATTGATAATTGATCATTAATATTTTATTAGATTTATATTAAAGTATTAAGCTCTATTCTATTTTATAGTAAAACTCAATAAATATTTGTAAATTTGCATGCAATTATACTTTAATTGCATCATGATAGCACACAACAATAAAATTATAGGAGAAGGCTTAACATATGACGATGTCTTATTAGTCCCAGCTTTTTCAGATATACTTCCAAGAGAAGTTAATATTCAAACAAAATTTACAAGAAACATTACTATTAATGTTCCAATTATATCTGCAGCAATGGATACTGTTACAGAGTCTTCTATGGCAATTGCTATAGCTAGAGAGGGAGGGATTGGTGTTTTGCACAAGAATATGACTATTGAGCAGCAAGCCCAAGAAGTTCGAAAAGTAAAACGTGCAGAGTCAGGTATGATTTTAGATCCTGTTACTCTTCCTTTAAATGCAGTAGTGTTAGACGCAAAATCTAACATGAAAGAACATAGTATTGGTGGTATTCCTATTGTTGATGAAAATGGAATTCTAAAAGGTATTGTTACTAACAGAGATTTACGTTTTGAACATGATAATAAAAGACCAATTATTGAGGTAATGACAAGTGAAAACTTAATTACTGCTTCAGTTGGAACTTCATTAAAAGATGCTGAAAAAATTCTTCAAAAAAATAAAATTGAGAAATTGTTAATTGTTGATAATAATAATAATCTAAAAGGATTAATAACTTTTAGAGATATTACTAAAGTAACACAAAAGCCATTTGCAAATAAAGATTCTTTTGGAAGGTTAAGAGTTGCCGCTGCACTAGGTGTTACTTCCGACGCCGTTCTTAGAGCAGATGCTTTAGTAAAAGCAGGAGTAGATGCTGTAATTATAGATACTGCTCACGGCCATACAAAAGGAGTAGTAACTGTTTTAAAGCAAGTTAAATCAAAATTTCCAAATTTAGATGTTGTAGTTGGAAATATAGCAACTGCTGAAGCAGCAAAATATTTAGTTGAAGCTGGAGCTGATGCTGTTAAAGTAGGTATTGGACCAGGTTCTATCTGTACAACTAGAGTAGTTGCAGGAGTAGGTTTTCCTCAATTTTCTGCAGTCCTAGAAGTTGCAGCAGCTATAAAAGGAAGTGGAGTTCCTGTAATCGCAGATGGAGGTATTCGTTATACTGGTGATATTCCTAAGGCAATTGCAGCTGGAGCAGATTCAGTAATGCTAGGTTCTCTTCTAGCTGGAACGAAAGAATCACCTGGAGAAACTATTATCTATGAGGGTAGAAAATTTAAATCTTATAGAGGTATGGGGTCTGTTGAGGCTATGAAACAAGGATCTAAAGATCGTTACTTTCAAGACGTAGAGGCAGATATTAAAAAATTAGTTCCTGAGGGCATTGTAGGTAGAGTTCCCTACAAAGGAGATTTAGATGAAAGTATACATCAATTCATCGGAGGATTACGTGCAGGTATGGGTTACTGTGGCTCTAAAAATATTGAGACTTTAAAGGAAATCGGTAAGTTTGTAAGAATTACATCAAGTGGAATTAACGAGAGTCACCCTCATGATGTAGCTATTACAAAAGAGGCACCTAATTATAGTAGAAGATAATATATGGAAAATAATAATTATATTATTTTTAAAAAGCAAAGAGATATAGGGTCTATAATTAATGATACTTTTAAATTCTTAAGACTAGAATGGAAGCCTTTTTTTGGTTATGTATTCAAAATAGCTATTATTCCAATTTTATTGGCCGTAGCTGCTATGATTTATTATACATATGAATCTTCAAAATTTTTCTCCTCCATTGATTTTTTAAATCCAACAACATTTACTTCTGAGATTTTTTTTTCAAATTCTAGTGAATTATTTTTTTCTTCCTTTCTACTGACGACTCTATACTTAATAGCCTATGTATTTGTTAATATAAGTTCTCTTTATTATGTAAAATCTTATATTGAAAATAAAGGTATTGTAAACTTTGAAGAAATAAAGAGGCAAGCCGATGAGAAATTTTGGGCTTTTATTGGACTAGGAATCCTAACAGCTGTTATCACTTTTGTTAGTGTTTTTTTGTTTATTCTTCCAGTGATATATACCAGTGTAGTTTTATCTCTAGCTTCAAGTCTCTTAGTATTTGAAAACAAGTCAGTTTCACAAGCTATAGGAGATAGTTTTAATTTTGTAAAAGGACATTGGTGGGAAACCTTTGGAGTTTTTATAGTTATTAGTTTTATAGTCTCGATTCTAGGTTTTATGATCTCAACACCAGTATTAATTTATCAATCAAATCAAATATTGACTGAAAGTTTATCACTAATTAATCCTGAAAACTCAACAATTTCGTTAACGATGTTTTCTGATCCAATTTATATTTTTTTAAATGTTTTAGTAAGTGCTGCACAGTTTTTATTACATTCGATTACCTTAATTGCTACTGTTCTAATTTATTTTGATATTTACCAACAGAAAACAGCTTAATACAGATCTAACTAAATAGAAAATTTAGTAAAAGATTATTCTTTTTTGTTCAATATGGATTTATTAATATTTAATTTTGCTATGACTAAGTCAGTAATGTCAAAATTCCTATCTATATAAGCAAATTCATTTCCTTGAACAGTTAAAATTTGTGTGTAGTTATTTTCTTTAGAAACTTCAGAAATAGCTTCTCCTAATTTTTTATACAAAGGTTTCATCAATTCATTTTCCTTTAATCGCATTAGTTGAGATCCTTTTTGTTTAGATTTATTTACTTCTGTTTCTAATATTTGCAATTCGGTAAATTTTTTAGTCTTAAAGTCTTGATTTACTGTGTCATTAATGCTTTTGAATTCTTCTAATTTTTTTTGGTAGGCAATAACTTTTATCGAAAAAAGAGAGTCTAATCTTTCTGCATAAACTTTAGTCAGTTCAACTACTTTTTTACCCTCAGGCATAATACTTAATACATAATCACTATTAACTGTTCCAACTTTAGATTGTGCAATAGATATATTACTAATTAAAATAGCAATTAAGAAGAATGTTTTTAATTTCATAGTTAAAATTTATTGGGTAAAGATAAAAAAAAAGGATTGACTTAATAAAATTACTAACGTTTAAAAGAATTAATCTTATTAGATATTATGGAAGTAATTTTGTCTACATCAAATTGATAATCAAACCATAAAGTTTCTTCATCCTTTTTAAACCAAGTTAGTTGCCTTTTTGCAAAACGTCTTGAATTTTTTTTTATTTCTGAAATTGCAAATTCTTTTGTAATATCGCCATCTAAAAAAGAAAAAAGCTCTCTATATCCTACCGTTTGCAGTGCATTTAAATATTTGTATTTGTGAAGATTTTTTACTTCATCTAATAAGCCATTTTTAATCATAATATCTACCCGCTTATTAATTCGATTATATAATATTTCTCTATCTGCTTTTAAACCTATTTTTATAGATTTGAAATTTCTTATTTCTTTTGGTTTATTTTTAAAAGTAGAGAAGGGTAACCCACTACCAATCGTTATTTCTAGAGCTCTAATAACTCGTTGTGGATTATCAATTGCTATTTCTTTATAAGTTTCAGCATCTAATTCTTTTAGTTTTTTCTGAAGTGAGCATAATCCATTTTCTGCTAATTCTAAATTTAATTGTTCTCTAACCGATGGATCTACCTCTGGAAATTGATCTAACCCATTTAAAATAGCGTTAACATATAAACCACTCCCACCTACCATTATTTGAATAGCGTTTTTTGTAAATAGTTTATTCAGTTTTTTTATGCCATCTCTTTCAAATTGACCAACATTGTAATCATCAAAAACACTCCTATTTTGAATAAAATGATGATTTGCAGCAGATAATTCAAAATCTTCTGGGACAGCTGTTCCAATTTTCATTTCTTTATAAAATTGTCTAGAGTCACATGAGATAATATCACTTTTAAAATGACTTGCTAATAAAATACTTAGCTTTGTTTTACCAATAGCTGTTGGTCCAACTATAGTGATTAGGATATTCTGTGAGTTTTCCATTAATTTAAAAGATGACCACAATTATAGCAAAAATCAGAATTATTTTTGTGCTCTTCTTTTAAACAATTTGGACACGATTGTGTGTTATCATCTATTTTTTTTGAGCTTTTAGAGATTTCTGAACTTACAATTCCTGTCGGAATAGCTATAACTCCATACCCTAGAATCATAATAACACTTGCAATTAATTGTCCTAGTGGTGTTTGTGGTGCAATATCTCCAAATCCAACGGTCGTTAACGTTACGATTGCCCAATAAACACTTCGTGGAATACTAGTAAAGCCATTTTCTTCTCCTTCTACCATATACATCACTGTACCTAAAATAATACAGACAATTACCATAAAAAATAAAAAGACAGCAATCTTGGCTTTGCTAGCTCTTAGCGCAATTATTAAATTATTTGAAGCACCTACATATCTAGTGAGCTTTAGTATCCTAAAGACCCTTAATAAGCGCAATGCTCTTAAGGCAACTAAATGATGAGAACCAATAAAAATCAGAGATAAGTATTTTGGGATTGTAGAGAGTAAATCTATTAAACCATACAAGCTAAAAATATATTTTAATGGCTTTTTTATTGAAATAGTTCGTAAAATATATTCAATAGAAAAAAGAATTGTAATAATCCACTCCGATATGTCTAGATAAGTATGATATTTAAGATCTATACTTTCAACACTCTCGAGCATAACTAATATTATACTAGCAATAATGGTAATTAAAAGGATTACATCAAAAAGTTTACCTTCTTTTGTATCTGCTTCATAGATAATTTCATGAAGACGTTCTTTCCATGTGATTTTATTTGGTTGCTTGCTCAATTTTCTATTTTTATATCAGTAACTAAATTATACTTTTTATTTTATAAGCGAATAATTTTTTGAACATTATTTTTCTTTAGATAGTTTTTAATAATAGTTTTAGATATTGCTGAATTATCAAAAGGAGTTAATACTTTCTTTAGAATTTCTAGATTATTCTCTTGATAGGCTAAATTAGTATACCCATAACCAGTAACTTGGTTATTCTCAATTAAAATAATAGCATTTTCTTCTATTTCTCGACCTTTTTCAATAATTATAAAATCATCATTATTGAAATTTTCTTTCGATAACTTTATGTTTTTCTTAAAATTATACTTGGGAGATAATGAATCTAATTCTGAATAATATTTTAACTTAGTAAAAAGATAGTTACCTGTTTTACTGAAACTAATAGCTTCCGTCTTTTCTTGGATCTTTAAAGTTCTTTTGGTTTGTTTTGTGAATAATTTATTTACTTCAGATTTTATATTAATTCCTCTACCCATATAAATTATTAATCCTTTTAGGTTGTGAATATAAAATACACCCTGAGAAGTAGGTAATTCATTTAATATTTTTTCAATTTTTTCTTTTTCAGTTCTTTTGTCAAAATATTTTATTGTCTTTTGTAATATTTTTTTCTCTGTATCTTTTTGTAATAGTAGCTTAAATAATTGAACTGTTGCTAATGCATCACCATTTGCACGATGTCTATCAGTAATTGGGATTCCTAAAGATTTCACAAGTTTACCTAGACTATATGAAGGTTCATCTAAAATAAGTTGCTTACTTAATTCTACAGTACAAATTGTATTTCTGTCAAAATTAAATCCTAACCTTGAAAATTCAATTTGTAAAATTCTATAATCAAACAAAGAGTTATGAGCAACTATGATACAATCTTTAGTGATTTCTATGATTCGTTTAGCTACTTCAAAAAACTTAGGAGCATTTCTTAACATTTTACTATTTATTCCGGTAAGTTTTACAACAAATTCTTGAATTTCTCGCTCGGGATTTATTAGGCTAATAAACTGATCAACAACAGTATGACCGTCGAATTTGTAGATAGCAATTTCAGTCATTCCTTCTTCATTAAATTTACCTCCAGTGGTTTCAATATCTAAAATTGCGTACAAATTTATTTTTCTTTTAATGTATTATTAAGTTGTGTAATTTCGACTTCCAAAGATGGAACTTCCCACACGAATCATATTACTTCCATTTTTGATTGCTAATTGATAATCTCCACTCATTCCCATTGACAAAATATTTAGTTGACAATTATCACTTAATGATTTCGTTTTTTGAGTATCGAAGAATTTTTTTAATGATATAAACTCTTCTTCTAATTGTTCTTGATTATCGGTAAATGTAGCCATCCCCATAAAACCAACAATATTAATGTTTTTTAACTCTAGTATTTCTTCAGAATTAATGATTGTTTCAATCTCATTAAAGGATAACCCAAATTTAGAATCTTCTTTAGCTATTTTAGCTTGTAACAAACAATTGATAATTCTATTATGTTTTTTAGCTTGTTTATTAATCTCTTTTAATGTTTTAAACTTATCAACTCCATGAATTAAATTCACAAAATGAGCCATATATTTCACCTTATTGCTTTGTAAATGTCCAATCATATGCCATTCAATATCTTTTGGTAAAGCATCAAATTTATCAACCATCTCTTGTATTTTATTTTCTCCAAAAACTCTCTGACCTGCATTATATGCATTTTGTAAGTCTATTATAGGTTTTGTTTTAGAAACGGCGACTAATGTTATTTCTTTAGAAATAGAATTTTTAATTTTATGTAAATTGTCTTTAATCATTTTTATTAAAATATTAACTAAGAAGCTGAACGATTTGTAATGCTAATTCTGCGCCAATTCTTTCTTGAGCTTCTTTTGTTGCTGCACCTATATGTGGTGTTAGTGATAATTCTGGATTCATTAATAATTGAATTTCAGGAGTTGGTTCTTTTTCAAATACATCTAATCCAGCAAAAATAACCTTCCCTTGTTCAATAGCATTAACTAAAGCAACTTCATTCAGAACACTTCCTCTTGAGGTATTTATAATACCAACATTATTTTTCATCATCTCAATATCCGATTCATCAATGAGGTATTTATTTTGACTAGGTGTATGAATGGTTATAAAATCAGCTTCTTTAAGTACCTCTTGTTTTGAAATGGTATCTATAGCAATACTGATTTTTTGTCCGTTAAAAAAATCTAAGGTAATAACTGAACTTTGAACAACTGGATCTGATGCAATTACATTCATCCCTATACCAAGAGCAATTTTTGCAGTTTCCTTTCCAATTCGTCCAAATCCAATAATTCCTAAAGTTTTTCCTCTTAACTCTATTCCGTTTCCATACATTTTTTTCAACTCTTTAAATCTAGAATCTCCCTCTAGTGGCATTTCTCTGTTAGATTGATGAAGAAAACGTGCCATTCCAAATAAATGTGCAAAAACTAGTTCCGCTACCGAGTTTGAAGATGCTTCTGGAGTATTTATTACATGGATGCCTTGGTCTTCAGCAAATTGAACGTCTATATTATCCATACCAACACCACCGCGACCAATTAGTTTAATACTCGGACACGCTTCAATTAATTCTTGACGAACCTCTGTCGAACTTCTAACTAAAATTCCATCAATCTGATTTTCATTGATAAAATTTTCTAATTGATTTTGAGCTACTTTCGTTGTTAAAGTTTCAAATCCTGCTTTTTCTAGAATTTCAACTCCATTTTGTGAAATTCCATCATTTGCTAATATTTTCATTCTTACTATTATTAAATTATTAAAAAGCAATAGTGCTTAATTCAGGCACTTAGCTCCGTTTTTATCTTTTCTCTAACTCCTGCATAGTGTCAACTAATACTTGCACACTATATAAGGGCAGAGCATTATACATGCTCGCTCTGTATCCTCCAACACTCCTGTGTCCATTTAATCCGTTTATGCCTGCATGTATACACATTTCATCAAATTTATCTTTTAAAGATGGATCTGTTAAGTCAAAAGTCGCATTCATGACACTTCTATCTTCTTTGGCAACGATTCCTTTGAATAGCGGGTTTCTATCTATTTCACCATACAATAGAGATGCTTTTTGATTATTTACGCTTTCAATAAATTTAATTCCACCCAGGTCCTTAAGCCATTGAAGAGTAAGCATAGAAACATATACAGCAAATACAGAGGGGGTATTAAACATACTGTCCTTGTCTATGTGAGTTTGATAATTTAACATAGAAGGAATATGTCTTTCTACTTTCCCTAAAATATCTTCTTTAATAATTATTAATGTAGCTCCAGCAGGGCCCATATTTTTTTGGGCACCGGCATAGATTAAGTCAAATTTTTCAAAATCCAATTGCCTTGAGAATATATCAGAACTCATATCACAAATTACAGGGACCTTTGTTTTCGGAAACTCTTTTATTTGAGTTCCTACAATTGTATTGTTGCTAGTACAATGGAAGTAATCAACATCATCAGGTATTGAGAACTCTTTTGGTATATAAGAGTAACCTTTATCCTTAGAAGAACCAACTTCGATTACTTCTCCAAAAGCTTTAGCTTCTTTTATAGCCTTATCTGACCAGGTACCTGTATTTAAGTATGCGGCTTTTTTATTTAGTAAATTATAAGCTACCATTAAAAACTCTAAACTTGCACCACCTTGTAAAAATAAAGCTTTGTAGCCTTTATTATTAAGTCCTAATAATTCTAAAGCTAAATCTCGACCTGTCTCCATTACATTTACAAAAGATTTACTTCTATGAGAAATTTCTATTAAAGATAAGTCGTCATTATTAAAATTAATAATAGCTTCAGATGCCTTTTGTAAAACATCTTGTGGTAATATACAAGGCCCTGCACTAAAGTTATGTTTTTTCATTTTTATTATATTTTGGATAAGAAGTCTAAAGTATTTATTCCGTCTGCAAAATCCCATAAGTTAGGATTCTGAGTTTCACCAAAGTCAATTTCAGTATCAATAAAACCTTTTGAAACAATACATTGAATTTTATGATTGTCGTTTTGTAATTTAATTTTCAATTCTTTTTCATTATCATAATACTCATAAAAAACAGTTGCAATAGGGGATGAGTAGCTTTCATCTTCTTTAATCATTAAAAAGCCATTTTCTAATAAATCGAATTCACTCATTAAATATACAGCCTTGTTGTAATCATAATTATTAGCATACTTTGCATTATTAATAATTTCTCTTTGATTAAACATACCGTTAAAAAACGCATCAAAGTTATATCCATTGGGTATGTAGATTTTAGAAACGCTTCTGCAACCTAATCCAAAATACATAAAAATATCATTTGAAAGATTTTTTAAATCTATGTCAGATTCTTTACCTGTTAAAATAGCTGTAGAGTTTCTGCTTTTTCTAATAATACTTGGTTTATTTTTAAAATAATATTCAAAATAACGGGCAGTATTATTGCTGCCTGTAGCTATTACGGCATCAAAATTTGATAATTTACCTTCAGTAAATGTTATTTTATTCTTAAAGCTGGTATCAATATGTTCTAAATATTTCCCTAAAAAAGGTAGTAAGTGTTTATCATTAGAAGATTGTTTTACTAGAACACTATGTCCAGAAATTAAGACAGATAAAAAATCATGAAAACCCACCATAGGAATATTCCCTGCCATAACTATAGCTACTTTTTTTTGATTTAAATAACTTAAATCAAAGCTTGAAGTAAATTTACTTAAATTGCTAAAAGAAAGTGATTTAGACCAATTATTTATCGAACTTAAAATAGCTTCCTTAGTAAACCAAGAATTATTTTCTTGTGCTAATTTTATTTGATGTTTAAAACCATCAAAAAATAAATCATTATTAAGAATCTTCTCTTTTTTTTCAATTTTATCATTCGAAAACTGACTTAAAAATTCTCCTAAGTTTACAAAAGCTCTGATTCTATTTTCAATACTGTTCATTATATTTTGGTTGTCTGTTTTTTTGGACTTATTTTTGCAATTGCAAAGTTACGCAAACTCAAAGAAAAAAACGATGGCAATTATAATTACTGATGAATGTATAAACTGCGGTGCTTGTGAGCCAGAATGCCCAAATACTGCAATTTATGAGGGGGCAGATGATTGGAAACATTCAGATGGTACTAATTTATCAGGTAATGTTGTTTTACCAACTGGTAAATCAGCTAACGCAGATGAAACTCAAGAGGCTATCTCTGATGAGATATATTATATAGTTGCAGATAAGTGTACAGAGTGTAAAGGTTTTCATGAAGAACCTCAGTGTGCTGCTGTTTGTCCAGTAGACTGTTGTATCCTGGATGATGATCACATAGAAACTGAAGAAGTCTTATTAGAGAAACAAAAGTTTATGCATAACGCTTAAATTTATCGTTTAATACTATTTTAAGATATTGAAGTAATTCAAGTTTTTTTATTTCTAATTTATAAAATGATTTATTAAAACAATACTAGGTTAATAGTCCTTAAATAAATAAAAACCCATTCAATTGAATGGGTTTCTTTTTTAGTAAAGAATAGAGAAGTTACCACAAACTGTTTCAATGAAGATTTAGGTCTTCTAAATATTAATTTTGGAGTATAGGGGTGGAGTTATTATTGTTTATTTTAATTTAGTTATAAAATAGTTTTTTATGATGTTATGATGTAATTATATAAATCATCAATAACTGGTTTGTCCAATTGAAATTTAAAATGAACTACCGGAGACCCTTTATCTGTTATATCTTGTGAAATTGATCCAGGAAGTATCGAAGCATCTCCTAGATAATAAAAATCAGTTCCTTCACCATCTTCCTTTTTTACAAATAGAAGAATTCTATCAGAGTTTATTACATCTTGAATTTCTGAACTTTCCATTTTTCTATTTGATCTAGATTCCCAAGCAAAAACTGATGAGTTAACAAAATAGTCATTGTAATTAATATCTCCTTCCAATTCTTTAGCTTTATGGTATGTAACAAAACATGGGGTAATTGAGTTTCTCGTTCTATATCCATAAATTGTAGAACTAATATCTTTATCCCAATTCAATAATCTACAAACATCTTTTCGGCCATACTTTTGGTATCTTATAAGTCCATTTTTATATTTTTCTAACTCAAACTTTAAATTAAAGGATTGGACAGAGTAATCAATATTATCAAGTAAGAACTTCTTAAAAGTAGGATTAGTTATTCCTTCAGATAGGTCTTTACCCAGAGTAAAAATTTCACCGTCATATCGGACAATATCAAAAGATTGTCTGATGAAAATAAAATTAAGGTTATTCACAATTGACTCAAAAGTCTTCTCATTAAGCTTATAACCATAATCGCTAAATATTAAATCTATTAATTGAGACCTATTTGCTTTCTGTTTGCGGATTAGAAGGCTTAATAGAAGGCTCTCTTCAACTCTCTTTCCATTATTTATGTCGAGTGTGAAAAATTCAAGAAGCTTACTAAATTTGGCTGATATGGTTCCTTTGTATTTGTCTTCTACTATATTTATAAAATTCAGGTAGGATTTTTTGTATGAGGCAAAAAGCCAAGGTTCTCTACTACCATAATTAATGAAATCAACCATTGAAGGAATTCGGCCTATCTTATTTTTAAGATTCTGATAGTCTTTTTTTAGGTCCGTCAATTTTTGCATGTTAGCTTTGTTTATGGAATCAAATATTTTCTCTTTTGAAATCTCATCAAAATTAACAGTGGAAGCTCCCGGGATCATATTACTGCCTCCAGCAAGAAGCTTTCTCAAGGAGTCTTTGTTAAAAGAAGTATCTCCATACAAGGCAACTGGTACTAGGTAATTGTTATTATAATTACCTATAAAATCAATGACGGTTAAATACTCCTTAGTCTCTGATTTACGTAAACCTCTTCCGAGTTGCTGAACAAATATTATTGCTGATTGAGTTGGTCTAAGCATGATTATTTGATTAACACTTGGTATGTCAATTCCTTCATTGAAAATATCTACTGTAAAAATGTACTCTACCTCATTGTTTTCAAGTTTATTAATGGCTTTAAGTCTATCTTCCTCAGAACTTTTTCCAGATAAAACTATTGTAATATATCCTCTAGATTTAAATTCAAGAGATAGTTGTTGTGATATTTCATTTTTAGAGCAAAAAACTAATCCTCTTACGTCACCTGAGTCAGTTCCATAAAATTTAGATTTTTCAATAATATGATTGACCCTCTCATCACTAGTTAATTTGTTAAAATCACTATGATCATCAATCACTTCATTGTCAACTGTTATATCTGTTACTCCATAGTAATGAAATGGGCATAACATGTCTTCAGACAGTGCTCCATGTAATCTTATTTCATAAGCGATATTATAATCGAATAATTTAAAAATATCTTCACCGTCAGTTCTTTCTGGTGTAGCTGTCATACCAAGAAGAAACTTAGGATTAAAGTAGTCTAAAATTCTTTTGTATGAAGTAGCGCCTGCCCTGTGAGTTTCATCAATTACAATATAGTCAAAATACTCTTCTTTAAACAAGTTTAAATTTTCAGGCTTAGAAACAGTTTGAATAGTAGAAAAAATATAATCACATTCTAATTCTTTACTACTGCCAGAAAATAAGCCCATTGATATATTATCTCCCAACAAATTCCTGAAAGTTTTCATTGCTTTTTCTGCAATTGTTCTTCTATGAACTACAAATAAAAATTTTTTAGGTTTGTACTGTTGAACATCAAAAGCTGATAAATACGTTTTGCCAGTTCCAGTAGCTGAAATCAACAATGCTTTATTACTTCCCTTATTTCTTAGATTTGTTAAGTTATTTAAAGCATCCTTCTGCATTTTATTAGCCCTAACAATCGCTTTTGGTTTGTTAGTTTCAAATTTCATTTTTTTAGCAAAAATCTTAGCCTTTTTCCAATGTTCAGAATACTCATCAATAAAAGCATATGTAACTTCTGTAGCACTTTCGAATTCTCTTTCAAATTCCTTTTTAATTTGCTTATTTATTAATCCTTCTTCGGCGGAGCATATTTTTAAATTCCATTCTTTATTTGATGTTAAAGCAGTTTGAGTAAGATTACTACTACCAATAATTATGTTTGAAAACTCACCTTGTTTAAATAAGTATCCCTTAGAGTGAAAAGAGTCATTAACAGCAATTTTTAATTCAATATTGGGAAATTGCATTAACCTTCTCAGAGCTTCAGGTTGGGTGAAATTTAAGTATTGAGACACTAGCACTTTTCCTTTTATACCTCTAGATTGAAGGCCTATCAGTGAATTAATTATGGTAGCTATACCGCTTGTTGTTACAAAAGCTACAGATATCCAAAACTCATCACAAGTGTCTAATTCACATAATAGATTTGAAAGGAATTTCTTCCCTCTTTTATTATCGTTTACTAATAGTGCCGGTTGATACTTTCTTTCTGATGTTAGATTCTTATCAATAAAAGAATGCCTTAAACTATGTTCTAATGCTTCTATGCTCATAAATCTCTTTATTTTGAAAGTAAATCTACAATTGGAATGTCAGCAGCAGCCCAATCCAATTGTTGTAATTCATGTCTAGGTAGCCATTTATAAGAAATATGTTCAGATAATTCTACTTGATTGGTTTTTGAAGAGCAGATATAGGAATGCATTGTTAAGTGGAAATCTGGATAATTATGTTCAACAGTTAGGAATTCTTTTTCAACTTTAATTGACATATTTAGTTCTTCAAGAATTTCTCTTACTACAGTTTCTGAGGGCAACTCTCCAGCTTCTATTTTACCCCCGGGAAATTCGAATTTATTTGAAATATAATCGAATTTGTTTTTTCCTCTTTGAACACATAAAATTCTATCCTTATTTATAATAATCGCTGCTGATACATTTACTTTTTTCATATTAACCAAATTTAATCAAAAATTATTCACAAAAATAAATTTTATTATTTTGAATAATATTTGGAGCAAAGGAGAGTTAAATCGAACTGTTTTAAGTCAGATTTATTAGATTTGAATAAGTTGAAAAAATCTTGTCTTTAATTTAGATTCTTAATTTTTCTTTATTGATTTTCTTAATAGTTTTATTAAACTATCGTTTATATTTGCCTACGCAAAAATTATAAAAATGAAAGCTGGAATTGTAGGATTACCAAATGTAGGAAAATCAACTTTATTTAATTGTTTATCTAATGCCAAAGCGCAAAGTGCAAACTTTCCCTTTTGTACAATAGAACCAAATATAGGTGTTGTGAATGTTCCAGATTCACGTTTACAGAAATTAGAGGAATTAGTAAATCCAGAAAGAGTATTAACAGCTACTGTTGAGATTGTAGACATAGCAGGATTGGTTAAGGGAGCAAGTAAGGGAGAAGGCTTAGGAAATCAGTTTTTAGCAAATATTAGAGAAACAGACGCTATCCTTCACGTTGTTCGTTGTTTTGATAATGATAATATTATTCACGTAGATAATTCTGTAGATCCAGTTAGGGATAAAGAAACAATAGATATTGAATTACAATTAAAGGATTTAGAAACGGTTCAAAAGCGTTTAGAACGTGTAAAAAGAACTGCTAAGACTGGAAATAAAGAAGCACAAGCGGAACTAATTGTTTTATTAAAAGTTGAAGAAACATTATTGAAAGGTATTTCTGTGAGAGCTTTAGAATTCTCAGAAAAAGAAAACGAAATTGTCCAATCATTACAATTTATAACATCAAAACCGGTCTTATATGTTTGTAATGTTGACGAAAATTCAGCAGTCTCTGGAAATGATTATGTAGAAAGGGTAAAACAATCAGTAAAAGATGAGAATGCAGAAGTAATTGTTTTGGCTATAGGAACTGAAGCTGATATTACAGAGTTAGATGATTATGAAGAAAGACAAATGTTTTTAGCTGATATTGGATTAGAAGAAGCTGGAGCTTCTCGATTAATACGTTCCGCATATAAACTACTAAATTTACAAACTTATTTTACAGCTGGAGTAAAAGAAGTTAGAGCTTGGACTATACCGATTGGATCTACAGCACCTCAAGCAGCTGGAGTAATTCATACCGATTTTGAAAAAGGGTTTATTCGTGCAGAAACAATCGCTTATGATGATTACGTCTCTTTTGGTAGTGAAGCGAAAGTCAAAGACGCCGGAAAGATGAGAGTAGAAGGAAAAGAATACATTGTAAAAGATGGGGATGTAATGCATTTTAGATTTAACGTTTAAAGAAATATAATAAAGACAAAATAAAACCCCTAATGAATTTTTTCATTAGGGGTTTATAGTATAAATTAAAATATTTTATCCTTTATAAAAAGGCAGCTTAACTATAGTTGCGGGGATTGCTTTTTTTCGCACTTGTATATAAATCTTTTTACCAGACTTGGATAATTCTATTGGAACATAGCCCATACCAATTCCTTTTTGTAAACAAGGACTCATAGTACCTGATGTTACATTTCCGATGATGATGCCGTCATTATCTACAATATTATATCCATTTCTTGGTATTCCTCTTTCATCTAGTTGAAAAGCGACTAGCTTCCGTCCTAGTTTTTCTTCTTTTTCCTTGGCTAAAGCATTTGCATTTACAAAATCTTTAGTAAATTTTGTTATCCAGCCGAGACCAGCCTCTATTGGTGAAGTATTGTCATCAATATCATTACCATATAAACAGTAGCCCATTTCTAAACGTAACGTATCTCTTGCGGCCAAACCAATTGGTTTGATTCCATAATCAGCTCCTGCTTCAAAAACTTTATTCCAAATTTGCTCAACTTCACTATTTTTACAATAAATTTCAAATCCACCAGAACCAGTATAACCAGTTGCAGAGATTATTACCTCATCAATTCCTGCAAAATCGCCTATTTTAAATTTATAAAATGGAATTTCCGCTAAATCAAAAGAAGATAATTCTTGCATAGCTTCTATAGCTTTAGGTCCTTGAATTGCTAATAATGAATACTCTTCGGATATATTCTTAAGTTCTGCTCCAAAGATTAAATTATATTTAGAAATCCAATTCCAATCTTTTTCAATATTTGATGCATTTACAACTAGTAAATATTTATTTTCTTCAATTTTATAACAAATTAAATCATCTACAATTCCGTTACTCTCATTTGGTAAACAACTATATTGAGCGTCTCCAACCGCTAACTTAGATGCGTCATTGGATGTTACTTTCTGAATTAAAGCTAATGCATTTTTTCCTGAAACTAAAAATTCCCCCATATGGCTTACATCGAAAACACCAATAGATTCTCTTACGGTAATATGTTCTGCGGTAACACCTTCGTATTGAACAGGCATATTAAATCCTGTAAATGGCACCATTTTCGCCCCTAAAGAAATATGTATATCGTTTAATGCTAAATTTTTCATTTATAAATATCTAAAATTATTGCGCTAAATTATTGAAAAACGTACAATAAACAATCACTAATTTTTTGTTAATTTTTTCACTCAGAAATAATTTTCATTTATATTTGATTATGAACCCAAAACTCAATAAATATGAAGGTTTTTAAATTTATTTTTCTTGCTTTTTTATTTTTTTCAATAAATAGTTTTTCTCAAACACCAAAAGATTTTTTATCAAAAGATTTTCATAAAAATCGTAGAGGTGCTTTACGATCCAAAATGCCTGTTAACTCTATAGCTGTAGTCTTTTCAAATCCAGTTAGAAACCGAGCAAATGATGTAGATTATGTTTTTCATCAGGATCCAAATTTTTATTATTTAACAGGATACAGAGAGCCAAACGCTGTTCTTATAATATTTTCTGAGGATCAAACTGATAAGAAAGGTATTATATATAACGAGATTTTATACGTCCAAAAACGTGATGCAAGGGCAGAGCAATGGAACGGTAAACGCTTGGGAATCGAAGGTGCTAAAAGTGAATTAGATTTTTCAACAGTTTTTAATGCAGAAGATTTTATAAACTCGAGCATTAATTTTAAAAAGTTTAATAGAGTTTTTATCGAAAAATTTAATGACGATTATAGAAATTCATTAAAAAACACCTCTGAAGTTTATGATTTAGTAGTTTCATTTAAACAAAATTCAGGTTATAATTCTAATAATTTTATTTCACCGATAAAAAAACAAGTTTATGAATTAATTAAAGCAACCCCAATTGAGAACAGTGCTAATGTTGCCCAAATTATAGGAAGAGCGTTATCCTATGACTCTTCATTAAAGGATGATGAAGATTTAATGAAATTTAAAGAAGCCACAGATCAAAAGTTAAAGATTGAATTAAAACAAAAAATTTCTCTAAAATTAGATATTAAAACAAATATTGATATCTCTTTTTTAACATCAACATTAGCATCATTAAGAGAAATTAAAAGTCCTGAAGAATTAAAACTACTAATAAAAGCAATTCGTATCTCTGCGATTGGACAAGTTGAAGTAATGAAAGCCATGAAGCCTCATATGTCAGAAACAGAGTTACAGGGTATTCATGAATTTGTTTATAAAAAATATGGTGCAGAATATGAAGGCTACCCATCTATAGTTGGAGCAGGAAATAATGGTTGTATTCTACATTATATTGAAAACAATCAAACTAAAGTTGGAAATGAATTGGTCTTAATGGATTTAGGAGCTGAATATAGAGGTTATACGGCTGATGTTACACGAACAATTCCTGCCAATGGAAAATTTACAACTGAACAAAAAGCTATATATGATATAGTTTATGATGCTCAAGAAGCAGGAATAGCTGCTTATGTGATCAATAATAGTATGGCTAAACCAAATCAAATAGCAAGAAGAGTTGTTAATCAAGGTTTATTTAATTTAGGCATCATTGATTCAATAAACCAACCACACCCTTATTTTCCTCATGGAACCTCTCATCATATTGGTTTAGATGTTCATGATCCAGGAAATTATGGTAATTTTGAAGAGAATATGGTTGTTACTATGGAGCCGGGAATCTATATCCCTGAAGGAAGTGCATGTGATAAAAAATGGTGGGCAATTGGAATTCGTATTGAGGATGACATTTTAGTAACTAAAAATGGTCCTGTAAACTTATCATCAGAGGCACCCAGAACAACAAAAGATATAGAAGAAATGATGGCTAGAAAATCTATTTTAGATGATTTTGTCTTACCAGATTTAGATAAAAAATGAGTAAAGAACAACCAAATAATCCGCTACACGGAATTAAATTAGCAACTATATTAGAACAATTATTTTTAGAATATGGTTGGGAAGAATTGGGAGATATTTTAAATATGAATGCTTTTAAGAATAACCCAACCTATAAATCGAGTTTAAAATTTTTAAGAACAACACCTTGGGCTAGAGAAAAGGTTGAAAAATTATATGAAAAAACGATTCTTAAGTAGTTGTTTCCTTCAGTTTCATAAAAGATCAATATAATTTTGATAGCTTTAAGAATTTAAATATTCTTTTAACTCCGTATAAGTACTGATTCTGATAGCTACTTTTCTTTTATCTATTACTTTTTTAATTTGTTCAGGGATATCTATTTTTACAGGCAAGGTCGATTCCACAATATCTAAAAATTTTACAGGATGAGCTGTTTCTAAGAAAACACCATATTCATTATCAGTTAATTGATATTTTTTTAAACCTAAATAACCGATAGCTCCATGTGGCTCCGCGACATATTTTGTTTCTTTAAATATAGAAACCATAGCTTTCTTGGTAGATTCATCATCAAAACTAAAAGAAGAGAATTTATTTTTTATAGCATTCAAATCGTTGTTAAATAATTCTTGAATCCTAATGAAATTACTTGGGTTACCAACATCCATAGCATTTGAAATTGTAGCTTTAGAAGGTTTTGGGACGTATTCTCCGTTTTCTAAATAATTTTCTACTGTATTATTTATGTTCGTTGAGGCAATGAAGTGCTTTATAGGTAAACCTAATTTATTTGCTATTACTGCTGCACATATATTACCAAAATTTCCACTAGGAACAGAAAAAACTAATTCTTTGTTTTGATTTTTTAATTGTTTGTAGGCAAAGAAAAAATAGAACATTTGTGGTAACCAGCGTGCTACATTTATAGAATTAGCAGAGGTTAAGGTTCTTTTAATTTTATCATCTAAAAAAGCAGTTTTAACCATCTCTTGACAATCATCAAAAGTCCCGTCTACTTCAAGTGCTGTAATATTATTACCTAAAGTTGTCAGTTGCTTTTCTTGAATATTACTTACTTTCCCGCTAGGGTATAAGATAACGACTTTAACACCTTTTGTGTTTAAAAATCCATTAGCTACAGCGCCGCCAGTATCTCCAGAAGTTGCTACTAAAACAGTAATTTCTTCGTTATTTTCTAGATTAAAGTATTCTAAACAAGAACTCATAAAACGTGCACCAACATCTTTAAATGCCATTGTGGGTCCATGAAACAACTCTAAAGTACCAATATTATTTTCAATTTCTACAACAGGAAAATCAAAAGAAACAGTTTCTTTAATTATTTTCTTTAAAATTGTTTTTGGAATTTCATCACCAACAAATTGTTTAATTGCTTCAAAAGCGATTTCTTCTTTAGAATATTTTTCTATATTTTTAAAAAAATCAGCAGAAAGTGGGTTGATTTCTTCAGGAAAATAAATACCTCTATCTTTTGCAAGTCCTTCCTTAACAGCTGTTTTAAATGTGGTGTTAGGTGATTTTCTGTGTAAACTATAATAGTTCATAATTATTTTGTTTCTAAAATTTTAATTCCTCTCTCGTTTATTTTTGATACATGTATATCAAAAGCGATTGCTGTTTTATTATATACCTGTTTCATACCTCTACTAACCTTTTCTGCATTTTCCTTTCCTCTACACAAAGCAAAAATTGATGGACCAGATCCTGAAATACCACTACCCAACGCACCATTTTTAATGCATTCTTTCTTAATATTTTCAAATTCTGGAATTAATATGGAACGATACGGCTCTGCGATTTCATCGTGAAGAGAATTACCTATTAAGTTGTAGTCTTCTGTATATAAACCGCTAATTAATCCGCCTAAATTTCCTAATTGTTTAACTGCAGTTTGTAAAGGCACTTCTTTTTTAACTACAGATCTAGAATCTATTGTTTTTATCTCTATTTGAGGATGAATAATTGTTGCATATAATTCTTTTGGAGTGTGGATTTTTATAACCTCTAATGGCTCATAACTTCTTATTAATGTAAAACCACCTAAAATTGCAGGGGCTACATTATCTGCGTGTGCTGAACCACTTGCTAGTTTTTCACCTTCCATTGCAAATGGTATTAATTCTTTTAATGAAAAAGGTTTTCCAAGAATTTCATTAATTCCAAAGACAGCTCCAGCAGAACTTGCAGCACTACTACCAATCCCACTACCAGGTTTAATATTTTTAATTATAACAATATCAAAGCCAAAATCTATTGTAAGATTTTTTAATAAAGCATTCGCTGCTACTCCAGCAACATTTTTATTTGGATCTAAGGGCAATTCTTGTCCGATGACTTTACTAATAGTAATCCCTTTTTTTATAGTTTTTTTAATAATCATTTCATCACCAACTGAATCCAAACATAATCCTAATACATCAAATCCACAGGAAATATTGGCAATAGTGGCAGGTACAAAAATTCTTATTTCATTCATTTTTTAGATGTTTCCAAATTTAATTAGATCGGCAAATATAGTTGAAACAATAACATCCAACCAAATAATAAAAGAGGTTTGTGAAAATATTAATAATCTATCTTTTAGATAGTTTACTTGCTTTTTTTTTAATGATCGCAGCGATAGGTTTATTTTCGATTTTGCTTTCTAGCCAAGACAAAATATCTAAATATAAGAAGGCTCTTTTTTCATATTTATGATTTTCATATTTCTTTAATCTTGTATGTATTTTTTTGAATTCAGTTCTAATTTCATGAGGGTACACATCACTCAAATCTCTTATTGAGGTTATAAACTCTTTTTGAACCTCTTGTAGATTTTCCATTTTCAGTAGGAACTTATAAGTATCTACAAATTGCCTCTCTAAATCATAATCTAAACCACACTCATAGTGTGCAATTAAGTTTAAAATTCTAGCAAAGCATTGAAGATCTTCAGCAACTTTTAAATCTTTAGTGTTAATTATTTTACTTAAGTAAATAATACATTCTTCATTCTTATTCATTCCAAAGTAAAGACATGCAATTTTATAATACAGAATAACAACATGATGATTATCTAATCTATTTTTGTAAATTTCAATCTTAGTATTAATTATGTCAACTAGGTACTCACCCTCATTAAAAGTTGATTCTAAGAAATGTAAGTGTAATTTATTTGTATAGTAATATAAAAATATTAGTATTTCTGTGTTACTATTCAGAGGAATACTTTTTTCATTTATCTCTTTTTCAAAATAAGATAATTCTTCTTTAAATTTATTTTTATTCTTAACTAAGAAAGAAGCTTCAAGAAAATAGTTTTTCCCTTTTAAATAAAAGACAGGATGTAAAGAAATAAGTTCTTTATTATCTTTAAACAAGTCTACCCATTTACTTGCATATTTGTAACTTTGTAAGAAATCTTGTGTTAAAAGGCTAAACCATAAATATGATTTATATAGCCAAAGCTTTTCTCTAAAACCAAAATTTGAAAAATCATATTTTGGTAATTTTCTATTGAAATAAGAAGTTATATATTCCAGCTCTTCATTATTTTTTACATATCCATTTTGTAATAAATGACTGTATAACTGTAATGATAAATTAGATAGTTTACTAGTAACCACATTCAATTTACTTAGATTCTTTGCCTGTAAAGAAAGAACGTTTGCTCTTGTACTAATGCTGCGGGTAATATATTGTGTTTCTATGACTTTTTCTAACTCTACAATTTCATAAGCCACATTATTTTCTTCATTAGTGATGGCTATTCCTTTTGCTTTTTCTAATAATTTTAAACTTTGTTTATAAAGCCCTTTCTGATATAAAATTGTTGCAAAATCAAGTTGCTCTCTGATTTGTAAACGAATATTTTGGTGAGAGGGGTTAAGGCGTAAGCTTATTAATATCTGTTTATATAAATGAGCTTTTAAATTTGACAATTGTTGTTTAGTAACAATATTACTTTTGATAATTTCTTTTTCATTATAAATTTTTATTTTTTCTAAAAATTTAAATAGTGAAAAGAACTTAGCATCAATATTTCCACCTAATCTACTGACATAAAGATTGAATTGTCTCTTTTCTGATTTTGATAATGATTTTACCAAAATAAACAGAGAATCCTTTTGTTGATTGAATGATGTAATACTTTTAGTCATAAATTACTGATTACTAGTTTTTTAATTGTTATTAAAAAGAAATAGAAGTCGTATTAGATACTTCAAAAATACTCTATTAATAATGCCCAAGATATACATTTGATTTATATGAAACACAAATTATAAAGATGCAGGATAATAAAGTTCAGATTTTTGATACTACTTTAAGAGATGGTGAGCAAGTGCCAGGATGCAAATTAGATACAAAACAGAAGTTAGTGATAGCTGAACGTCTAGACATATTAGGTGTCAATATAATTGAGGCCTGATCAATTCAATAGATGAAATTAAATAAACATAGTAAAAGGTTAACACAAGATGAATCTCAACCTGCTTCACAGGCAATGTTGTATGCAGTTGGGTTATCTGAAGACGACATGCAAAAAGCACAAATTGGAATTGCAAGTACAGGTTACGATGGAAACCCTTGTAATATGCACTTAAACAATTTAGCTGCAGAAGTTAAAATTGAAACTAAAATTGCTGGTTTAATTGGTCTAGGATTTAATACGATCGGTGTTTCTGACGGAATTTCAATGGGTACTTCTGGTATGAATTATTCATTAGTGTCAAGGGATATTATTGCGGATTCTATAGAAACAGTTATGAATGCTCAAAGTTATGATGGCTTAATCTCTGTTGTTGGATGTGATAAGAATATGCCTGGTGCTGTTATGGCTATGCTACGTTTAAACCGACCATCTATAATGATGTATGGTGGGACAACCGCATCTGGAAGTTACAAAGGAAAAAAACTAAATATTGTTTCAGCTTTTGAAGCATTAGGTCAAAAAGTAGCAGGTGAAATTGAAGAAAAAGAATATAAAGAAATTATAAAAAGAGCTATTCCTGGAGCAGGTGCCTGTGGAGGTATGTATACTGCAAACACAATGGCTTCTGCAATAGAATGTATGGGATTTTCATTGCCATACAATTCATCAATTCCAGCGGAAAACCCAAATAAATTATCAGAAGCAGAAAGGACAGCTCTAGCAATCAAGAACTTATTAGAATTAGATTTAAAACCATTAGATATAATTTCTAAAAAATCAATAGAAAATGCTATTGCTATAGTAAACGCTTTAGGAGGATCTACTAATGCCGTACTACATTTTTTAGCAATTGCCCATGCAGCAGATATAAATTTTTCATTAGAAGATTTTCAAAGAGTAAGTAATAGAACTCCATTAATTGCTGATTTAAAACCGTCAGGTAGATACTTAATGGAGGATGTACATCGTGTTGGTGGTACCCCAGCTGTTATGAAATATTTATTAGATAACGGTTATTTACATGGCGATTGTTTAACAGTAACAGGAAAAACATTGACCGAAAATCTAGCAAACATTGATCCTTTAACTTTTGATAAAGATTCTCAAGATGTAATTTATCCAAAAGATAAAGCATTAAAATCATCTGGTAATATTCAAATCTTGTATGGAAATCTTGCAATCGAAGGAGCGGTTGCAAAAATTTCAGGAAATGAAGGATTATTATTCGAAGGTAAAGCTGTTGTGTATGACGGTGAACAATCTGCAAATAGTGGTATATCAAATGGAGATGTTGAAAAAGGAGATGTAGTAGTAATTAGATATGTAGGTCCTAAAGGAGGACCAGGAATGCCAGAAATGTTAAAACCAACCTCACTAATAACAGGAGCAGGTTTAGGAAAGTCAGTAGCTTTAATTACTGATGGTCGATTTTCAGGAGGTACTCACGGCTTTGTTGTTGGTCATATTACACCAGAAGCTCAATCTGGAGGAACTATAGCTCTAATAAAATCTGGAGATATTATTAGAATTAGTGCAGAAGATAATTCAATTAATGTATTACTAACTGAAGAAGAGTTAAACAAAAGAAAAATAAATTGGGTTGCTCCAGAACTAAAGCATAAAAAAGGAATATTATATAAATATGCAAAAACAGTTGCTTCAGCATCAAAAGGTTGTATTACCGATGCTTAATAAAAATATGTTAGGAAATAAAAGTAAAATATAATTTCATGGAAATAGAAACCATAAAAAATATAAAAAATAAATCTAAGGTTAAAGAAAGAATTTCTGGTAGTGAAGCCATTGTTAGGTGTTTAATTGAAGAGGGAGTTAAAATATTGTATGGTTATCCTGGTGGAGCGATTATGCCCGTATATGACGAGTTATATAAGTTCCAGCACAAAATTCATCATGTTTTAGCAAGACACGAACAAGGAGCCACTCATGCAGCTCAGGGATTTGCAAGGATATCTGGTAAAGTTGGTGTAGCTATTGCAACTTCTGGTCCGGGTGCAACTAATTTAATAACTGGTATTGCAGATGCACAAATTGATTCTACACCTATGGTTTGTATTACTGGACAGGTAGCTTCTCACTTGTTAGGAACTGATGCTTTTCAGGAAACTGACATTGTTGGTATTTCTACACCTGTTACTAAGTGGAACCATCAAATAACCAAAGCATCAGAAATACCCTCAGTAATAGCTAAAGCTTTTTATATCGCAAAAAGCGGTAGACCAGGTCCTGTTTTAATCGATATAACTAAGGATGCACAATTTGAGGAATTTGATTTTTCCTACGAAATATGCACGAAAGTCAGAAGTTATAATCCCTCTCCAAAAATAAATTTAACAGCTGTAGCAGATGCTGCAAAGTTAATTAATTATGCAAAAAAACCTCTAATAGTATGGGGTCAAGGGGTTATTTTAGGTGGAGCTGAACAAGTACTTAAAGCTGTTGTAGAAAAATCAGGAATACCTGCAGCTTGGACAATTCTAGGCGCTTCAGCGTTACCTACCTCTCATCCATTAAATGTCGGTATGCTCGGAATGCATGGTAATTATGCACCCAATATGTTAACAAATGAATGTGATCTATTAATAGCTATTGGTATGCGCTTTGATGATCGAGTTACAGGTAGTTTAAATACCTATGCAAAACAAGCTAAGATCATTCATTTTGAAATTGATCCTTCAGAAGTTGATAAAAATGTAAAGACTAATGTTGCAGTTTTAGGTGATGCAAAAGCAAGTTTAGAAATATTGTTACCATTATTAGAAATAAATAAGCACAAAGAATGGCATCAAAAATTCAAAGATTTATATGCCATTGAATACGAAAAAGTTATAAAAAATGATATTCATCCCACAAAGGAGGGATTAACAATGGGTGAAGTTATTAATGAAATAAATATTTACAGTAAAGGCGAAGCTGCTATAGTAACTGATGTTGGTCAACATCAAATGATCGCTTGCAGATACGCTCAGTTTAACAAAACAAAAAGTAATATAACTTCTGGTGGATTAGGAACGATGGGTTTTGGATTACCTGCGGCTATTGGTGCTAAAATGGCAGCCCCAGATCGTGAAGTTGTATCTATTTCTGGTGATGGTGGATATCAAATGACAATACAAGAGTTAGGAACTATTTTCCAGCAAAAGGCAGCAGTTAAAGTTGTTGTTTTAAACAATGACTTTTTGGGAATGGTAAGACAGTGGCAACAGTTATTCTTTGATAAACGCTATGCGTCTACAGAAATGGTAAATCCAAATTTCGTAGCAATAGCAGAAGGTTATTATTTGAAAGCTAAAAAAGTAACTAAAAGAGAAGAACTTTCATCAGCAGTTAAAGAGATGATGGAAAGTAAAGATGCTTATTTTTTAGAAGTTTGTGTTGAAAAAGAAGGTAATGTTTTTCCAATGATTCCTTCAGGTGCTAGTGTTTCAGAAATTAGATTAGAATAATATGAATATAGAAAAGCAACTATTTACAGTATCTATTTATACTGAAAACAATATTGGATTATTAAATAGAATATCAGCAATTTTCCAACGCAGACATATCAACATAGAAAGTTTAAATACTTCACCATCAGAAATTGAAGGTGTTTCTAAATTTACTATTGTAGTAAATATGACGGAAGAAAATATTAAACGAATAATTGGTCAGATTGAGAAGCAAGTCGAGGTAATAAAGGCCTACCATCATAAAGATGAGGATACAATTTATCAAGAATCTTGTATTTTTAAAATGAAATCTGATTTATTATTTGAAGAAAGACAGATTCAGAATATAATTAAGGATAGTAACGCAAGAATTGTTACTGTAAATAAAGAGTTTTTTGTTATTGAAAAATCAGGTAAAAAAGAAGAAGTAGATTTAATTTATAGAGAATTAAAACCTTTTAAAATTTTACAATTTACACGTTCTGGAAGAGTATCTGTATCTAAAAAGCCAATGGAAATTTCACAAATGTTATCAGCATTTAACTAAATAAAAATTAAAACATGTCAAATTACTTTAACACATTATCATTAAGAAATCAATTAGAGCAATTAGGTAAATGTAGATTTATGGATTCTTCAGAATTTTCAGAGGGAATAAATGCATTAAAGAATAAAAAAATTGTAATAATTGGATGTGGTGCACAAGGCTTAAATCAAGGGTTAAATATGAGAGATTCTGGGCTAGATATTTCTTATACACTAAGGCAAGTTGCAATCGATCAAAAACGTGATTCTTTTAAAAATGCAACTTTACACGGATTTAAAGTAGGAATCTATGAAGAATTAATTCCCTCTGCAGATTTAGTACTGAACTTAACTCCTGATAAACAGCATACTAATGTAGTAAATACTATTATGCCTTTTATGAAAAAAGGAGCAACATTAAGCTACTCTCATGGTTTTAATATTGTAGAAGAGGGTATGCAAGTACGTAAAGATTTAACTGTAATTATGGTCGCTCCAAAATCACCAGGTAGTGAAGTTAGAGAGGAATTTAAGAGAGGTTTTGGCGTACCAACTTTAATTGCAGTTCACCCTGAAAATGATCCAGAAAGTAAAGGGTGGTCTCAAGCAAAAGCTTACGCAGTAGCAACTGGAGGAAATAAAGCAGGAGTTTTGGAATCTTCCTTTGTAGCAGAGGTAAAATCAGATTTAATGGGAGAACAGACTATTTTATGTGGTTTGTTACAAACAGGTGCCATTTTATCTTTTGATAAAATGGTAGAAGAAGGAATTGATCCCGGTTATGCAGCCAAACTAATTCAATATGGATGGGAAACTACTACAGAAGCTCTTAAACATGGAGGTATTACTAATATGATGGATAGATTGTCTAATCCAGCAAAAATAGAAGCTTTTAAGATTTCACAAGAATTAAAAGATATCATGCGTCCTTTGTTTAATAAACACATGGATGATATCATCTCTGGTGATTTTTCTAAAGAAATGATGATAGATTGGTCTAATAATGACAAAAAATTATTGTCTTGGAGGGCTAATACAGGGGAAACTTCATTTGAGAAACAAAAACTTACGGATCAAGAAATTTCAGAACAAGAATATTTTGATCATGGTACACTTTTAGTTGCTTTCGTTAGAGCAGGAGTAGAATTATCCTTTGAATCGATGACTGCTGCTGGAATTATTGAAGAATCTGCTTATTACGAATCTTTACACGAAACTCCATTAATAGCAAATACTATAGCTCGTAAAAAATTATTTGAAATGAATCGTGTTATTTCCGACACAGCAGAATATGGTTGTTATTTATTTGATCAAGCATGTAAACCTTTATTAGCTGATTTTATGAAATCAGTTAAAACTAATGTTATTGGAAGAAACTTTATAAGTAAAAATGGGGTAGATAATCAAGAATTAATTTTCGTTAACAGTTCCATTAGAAGCCATCCAGTAGAAAAAATAGGTGCAAAATTAAGAGCTTCTATGACTGCAATGAAAATAATTATATCAGAAGTTTAATTAATGAAATTAAAAAAAATATACATACCAAGTTTAGATGACGTTAAAGCTGCTTCTATAAACTTAAAGGGAGTAGCTTCTGTTACACCTTTAAATAAGAATTTTCAATATTCTAAAAAATTTGGAGCAAATATTTTATTTAAAAGGGAAGACCTTCAGGTTGTTAGATCTTATAAAATTAGAGGAGCATACAATAAAATGTCTTCATTATTAGAAGAACAAAAAGAAAAAGGTATTATTTGTGCCAGTGCAGGAAACCACGCTCAGGGTGTAGCCTTGTCTTGTAAGTTATTGCAAATAAAAGGAACTATTTATATGCCTTCGACAACCCCAAATCAGAAGATAGAACAAGTGAAAATGTTTGGGGAAGAATTCATAGAAGTTATTATAGAAGGAGATACTTTTGATGATGCATATAATGCTGCAACTATAGCATGTAAAGCAAGATCTAAAACATTTGTTCACCCATTTAATGATAAGAAGGTAATTGAAGGTCAGGCTACAGTTGGATTAGAAATACTAAATCAAACAGATCAAAAGATTGATTATGTTTTCGTTGCTGTTGGAGGAGGAGGTTTGTCATCTGGTTTATCATCAGTCTTTAAATATTTGTCACCAGAAACAAAAATAATTGGTGTAGAACCAGAAGGAGCACCTTCAATGAAAACATCAATTAATAATAAAATAAACACTTCTTTACATAAAATAGATTCATTTGTAGATGGTGCCGCAGTAAAAAGGGTTGGTGATTTAAACTTTGAGATTTGTCAACAAAATCTATCAGATATGATAACAGTTCCTGAAGGAAAGATTTGTCAGACAATCTTAGATTTATATAATAAAGATGCAATAGTTGTTGAGCCTGCAGGTGCATTAAGTGTTTCTGCATTAGATTTCTTTTCTAGTGAAATTCGTAATAAAAATGTAGTTTGTATTGTAAGTGGAAGTAATAATGATATTACTAGAACAGCAGAAATTAAAGAAAGAGCTTTATTATATGCCAATTTAAAACATTATTTTATTATAAAATTTCCACAAAGAGCTGGAGCTTTAAAAGAATTTTTAATAGATATTTTGGGACCAAACGACGATATAACTCATTTTGAATATACTAAAAAAACGAATAGAGAAAATGGTGCTGCAGTTGTTGGTTTAGAACTTAAATCATCTGATGACTTAGCTCCTTTAATTTTTAAAATGAAAGAAAAAAACTTTTTTGGTGATTACTTAAACAACAAACCTGATTTATTTCAGTTTTTGGTGTAAATTTGTACTTTATATTACAATAACAAAATATATCTATGGGAATACCAGAAAAATACAAAATAAACTCTCTATTACATCAAAAGCATTATTTAGTTAACGGTGAATTAATAGAATGGTCTGGAGATACTTCTTCAGTTTTATCAACAATCTCTTCTACTAAAGAATACAAACAAACAGTTTTAGGAACTATACCGCAATTAGGTGAAAAACAAGCACTAGAAGCATTAGATTCTGCTTGTAATGCCTATGATATGGGTAAAGGAGTTTGGCCAACAATGAAAGTAGAAGGTAGAATTTCAGCGATGGAGAATTTCGTTGCAAAAATGAAAACTAAAAGAGAAGGTATAGTTAAACTATTAATGTGGGAAATAGGTAAAACTTTACCAGATTCAGAAAAAGAATTTGATAGAACTGTAGATTATATTTATGATACTATTGAAGACTACAAGAAAATGGATAGAAATTCTGCAAAGTTTGAAAAAAATTCTGGAGTTTACGCACATGTTAGACGTGGTCCTTTAGGCGTGGTTTTGTGTTTAGGTCCTTATAATTATCCCTTAAATGAAACTTTTGCTTTGTTAATTCCTGCTTTAATAATGGGAAATACTGTAGTTTTTAAACCTGCAAAACATGGCGTTTTATTAATATCTCCATTAGTAGAGATCTTTAGAGATTGTTTTCCAAAGGGTGTAGTAAATATTATATATGGTAGAGGAAGATTATTAGCTTCACCTATCATGAGAACAGGGAAAATAGATGTTTTGGCTTTGATTGGCCATAGTACATCTGCAAAAGCATTACAAAGTCTTCACCCAAGGGGAAATAGATTACGCTTAGTTTTAGGTCTAGAGGCTAACAATCCAGCGATAGTTTTACCAGATGCTGATTTAGACTTAGCTATTAATGAATGTATTGCTGGAGCAATGTCTTTCAATGGTCAACGATGTACAGCTTTAAAAGTTTTATATGTTCATGAATCAATAGTAGATGAGTTTAATAAACGTTTTTCAGAAAAAGTAGATTTATTAAAATTTGGAAACCCATGGGAAGAAGGGGTTAAGTTAACACCACTTCCTGAAGTTGGTAAACCAGATTATATTCAAGAATTAATTGATGATGCTGTAAATAAAGGAGGAGAGATTATAAATAAAAAAGGAGGAGAGCGTTCAGAAAATTATATTTTTCCATCTGTAATTTATCCAGTTAATAAACAGATGCGTGTTTTTCATGAAGAACAATTTGGCCCTATAACTCCAATTGTTTCATTTTCTAATATTAATGAGCCTTTGAACGATATGGCGGAATCTAATTATGGGCAACAAGTAAGTGTATTTGGTAGTGATGCAAAAACAATATCTCCGTTAATAGATACTCTTGTAAATCTAGTTTGTAGAGTTAATTTAAATAGTTCTTGTCAAAGGGGTCCTGATGTGTATCCGTTTACAGGAAGAAAAGACTCTGCAGTTGCAACATTAAGTGTCCATGACGCCTTACGTTCTTTTTCTATTAGAACCTTCTTAGCAATGAAGGATACGCCTTACAATAATGCTATTTTACAAGATTTATTAGACAAGAAAACATCTAACTTCATAAGTACAGACTATATTCTATAGATTTATTTAAGTAAAATATTTATTACAAATTCTTTCGTCAATGGTTTTCCATTGGCGATTTTTTTTATGTTTTCAAAACTAAAAATAAAATCACAACCAATTTTATAATTCGAGCAACCGTAAGCTATTTTACCTTTTAAAATTTCACCTTTCTTACATTTTGGGCACACTAATTTTTCTGAAGAATCATATTTTTTTTCAATCTTTTTTTTTGGCTCTAATTGTATGCTGAAATCCTTATCAAAACGAATTAACCCTTCTACAAATCCATATTCACTTTTAAAACCTTTTAGGTTAGTTGTACATCCTTTTTCTATTAAACGGATCATTTGATTAACAGAAACTTTTTTTCCAATAATTTTAAAAGGAATTTTTAAATTACAATTGTTTTTGTATTCAGAGCAGCCATAAGCAGAAGAGCCCTTGATTAATTTACCTTTATTACATTTTGGGCAAGTTTTCCCAATTATATCTTTCTTTCCAGGATTATTTGTTTTTTTCGTTTCATTTTTCTTTATTGGAATAATATTATTAGAGGAAATTCTTCTTATAGTTTTGTTAGCACGAACTTCATATACGAGTTCATCAACCATTTTTTTCATATTATCAATAAAAGTTCCAGCATTAAACTCTCCTCTTTCAATTTCTTTTAAGCGTTTTTCCCATCTTCCAGTTAGTTCAGCAGACTTTAAAAGATCATTATCAATTATATCAATTAAATCGATTCCAGTTTGCGTAGCGACAACCAATTTCTTTTTTCTTTCAATATATTTTCTTCGGAATAAAGTCTCAATGATATTAGCACGAGTTGAAGGTCTTCCAATTCCATTCTCTTTCATTAACTCACGCATTTCGTCATCATCAACATGTCTCCCAGCAGTTTCCATAGAACGTAATAAACTCGCTTCTGTAAAATTTCTTGGGGGTTTAGTTTCCTTTTCTAAAAAAGAAGGTTCATGTTTACCTTTTTCACCATTGATAAAAGTAGGTAGAGTGTGTTGTTCACTATTTTCTTCTTTTATTTTTGTTTCTTCGGTTTCAAATGCTATACGCCATCCTCTAGTAATAATTTCTTTTCCATTTGTTTTAAAATTTACATTTGAAGCCTTACCAATAACTGAAGTATTAGAGATATTTGAATCTGGATAAAAAACTCCAATAAATCTTCTAGTAATTATATCATAAACTTGTTGTTGATTATACTGTAAATTCTCTTGAATTCCTGTAGGTATTATCGCATGGTGGTCTGTTACTTTATCATCATCAAAAACTCGCTTAGATTTTTTTATTTTTTTTTCTAAAAGCGGTTTTATTATTTTACTGTAATTTGATAATTTCAATAAAATTCCTTTAACTTTAGGGTATATATCATTGGGTAAAAAAGTAGTATCAACTCTAGGATATGTGACTACTTTCATTTCATATAACTTTTGAACCATTTTTAGTGTTTCATCTGCTGAGAAACCAAATTTATTATTACAATAGACCTGTAATCCAGTCAAATCAAACAATTTTGGTGCGTATTCTTTTCCTTCTTTTTTAGTTACGGAAATAATCTCGAAATTTGAATCTTTAATATTGTTAGCTAAAATTAGTCCATCTTCTTTTCTTAAAAATCGACCATCTTCATGATTAAAAAGAATATTTCTATATTTAGTTTGAAGCTCCCAATATGGTTTGGGTATAAATTCTTTAATTTCTTTAAAACGATTTACTAACATTGCTAGGGTTGGAGTTTGAACTCTTCCTACGGATAAGACTTGTTTAAAACCTCCAAATTTCACAGTATATAAACGTGTTGCATTTAATCCTAGTAACCAATCTCCAATTGCTCTTGAATATCCTGCATAATAAAGGTTATCATACTGTTCTGATGGCTTTAAATTCTTAAACCCCTCTTTTATAGATTCTTCAGTAAGTGATGAAATCCACAAGCGTAATACTTTTCCTTTGTAATTGCATTGATTAATTACCCAACGTTGAATAAGTTCTCCTTCAGTTCCTGCATCTCCACAATTGATAACCACTTCTGCTTTTTCGAATAAAGACTTTACAATATTAAATTGTTTTTTAATTCCGGTATCTCCAGTAACTTTAGTGTCGAAGCGTTCAGGAAGCATCGGTAAGTTGTTTAAATCCCAACTTTTCCAATGTGGCTTATAATCCTTAGGTTCTAAAAGTGTACATAAATGGCCAAAAGTATAGGTTACTGCATAACCATTTCCTTCGTAGTAACCATCACGTTTAGTATTGGCTCCAAGAATAGATGCTATTTCTCTCGCGACACTTGGCTTTTCGGCAATACAGACTTTCATTGGTTATTTTTTATGATAGAAAAGTAAGGAAATATTTAATATTTTTACTGTAAAGTTAATAAGTTAAATTACTTTTTCAAAGGCCAATCTTTTGTCACCATAATTGGTGAAGATAACACCACAATAATGATAGCCTAGTTTTTTTATCAAAGATTGCATTCCGATATTTTTTTCGTGCGTATCAATCTTTAAGCTTTGTATGTTGTTTTCCAATAACTGTAAATGAAATTCGTGAAACATAAAAGTTGCCAATCCAAATTTTCGAAATGCTTTTTTGATCGCCATTCTATGAATTACTCCGTAAACGTCGCTTTCATCAACTCGCCAATTTCCATCGATAATTTTATAAGTAGGTTCCTTATTAACGGTAAACATAGCAGTTGCTATTACCTGATTTTCATCAGTAACAACTACATAACTTTCTCCATTTTTAATATCATTTTCAACTTGTTCAGTATTTGGATATCCCTTTTGCCATTGATCAATCTTTTGAGAGGCTAAATATTCTTTTGCATCCTCAATAATTATCATAATATTCGAAATATCATCCGAAGTAGAAAGTCTAATCTTCATTGTAAAATTTTAAATAAAAAAAGCCACGAACTCACAAAATTAAGATTTGTGAATTCGTGGCTAAATTTAGTTTTTTATTTTTAAGCAGGAATCGCTTCTTTGGTGTTTTTTGTAACTTCAGAAAAATCAACAATTTCCTGATTGCCCAGAATGTCTTGAATGGTTTGTTTTTTTCGAATTAAGTAATCTTTTCCTTGATAAACCATCACTTCTGAAGTAAACAATGAGAATTATAATTAGAAGCCATAGAAAAACAATATGCACCTGCATTGTGAAAACACAACATATATTCTTCCGAAATTTCTGGAATTCTTCTGTTAGGTGAATTGAAATTCCGAATTTAGAATCAACATGATCTAAAGAAATTTTAGAATTTCCACTGGTCATAATATGTGGATTTATAAGAATACAAAAAGGAATTTCTGGATGCTTTTGTACAAATAACTCTAAAATAGAAAGATTGTCAATATTAATTTGAACTCCAAGTTTTGCTACTTTTTCAATTTCAATTAAAGAGACTCCGTTAGGTGTAAATATTATTTTTTAGGGTCAATTCCCGTAGTTAAACCCAATTGCACTTCTTGGATTGAAACGGTATCTAAACCTGCACCAATATTTTTAAAAAACTTTAAAATATTAATATTCGAAAGTGCTTTTACTGCATAGTTTAATTTTAAATTTTTCACAGTGCTAAAAGCGTCTGTTGTATTGTGATTCGATTTTATCGGTATCATAGATATATAAGGGACTTCCGTATGTATTTGCTAGTCCTAAAAGTTGCGTTATTTCCACGATTGCTCTATTTTATTTTTCATCAAAAGCACTTAATTTGTTCAATAAAATATGATTTGTTTAAAAATATAAAATATTTTTTATTTTGTCATTTTTACATTCAAATAATTAAAATAAATAGTTGAAATCCTGTTGATAACTAATTATCAAAGCCATTTTATTTTTCTTTGTTAAAACCTAATTTAGCATGAACATCAAACCTAATTGTAGTAAGAGATCTTATGAGTCAAGAAACTAAATATACAGAAGACAATATCAGGTCTTTAGATTGGAAAGAGCATATTAGAATGCGACCTGGAATGTACATTGGTAAGTTAGGTGATGGCTCTTCTGCGGATGATGGTATTTACATATTGGTAAAAGAAGTTCTTGACAACTCTATAGATGAGTATGTAATGGGAGCAGGTAAAACTATAGAAATTTCAATACAAGTAAATAAAGTTACAGTTCGGGATTATGGACGTGGTATTCCTTTAGGAAAAGTTGTAGATGTCGTTTCTAAAATGAATACTGGAGGTAAATATGATTCTAAAGCATTTAAAAAATCTGTTGGCTTAAATGGAGTAGGAACGAAAGCTGTAAATGCACTTTCGTCTTTTTTCAGAGTTGAGTCTTCTAGAGATGGGAAATCTGCTTCAGCAGAGTTTAGCCAAGGTAATCTTACAGATCAAGAGTTCTTAGAGGAAACTTCTCGCAGAAAAGGAACTAAAGTTTCTTTTATTCCAGATGAAAGTATTTTCAAAAAATATAAATACAGGAATGAATATGTAGCAAAAATGCTAAAATATTATGTGTATTTAAACCCCGGACTGACAATTATATTTAATGGAGAGAAATTCTTTTCAGAAAACGGATTAAAGGATTTATTGGAAGATAACAATAATCAAGATGATATGTTATATCCAATTATTCATTTAAAAGGAGATGATATAGAAGTTGCAATTACACATAGCAAAACACAATACTCAGAGGAATACCATTCATTTGTTAATGGTCAACACACTACCCAAGGCGGAACTCACCAGTCAGCATTTAGGGAAGCAGTTGTAAAAACAATTCGTGAATTTTACAATAAGAATTTTGAAGCTTCTGATGTTCGTAAATCTATTATATCAGCAATAGCTATAAAAGTAATGGAGCCTATTTTCGAGAGTCAGACAAAAACAAAATTGGGCTCTACAGAAATGGGAGGAGGATTGTCTTCAGTTAGAGCTTATATCAATGATTTTGTAAAAACTCAATTAGATAACTATTTACATAAAAACGCAGAAGTAGCGGATAAGCTTCTTAAAAAAATTGTTCAAGCAGAAAAAGAGCGTAAAGAACTCTCTGGAATTCGGAAACTGGCAAGAGATAGAGCAAAAAAATCAAGTTTACATAATAAGAAATTAAGAGATTGTAGGATTCACTTAGGTGATATTAAAAAAGAAAATTATTTAGAAACTACCCTCTTTATTACTGAAGGAGATTCTGCTTCAGGGTCAATAACAAAATCAAGAAATGTTAATACTCAAGCTGTTTTTAGCTTAAAAGGAAAGCCACTAAACTCTTATGGGTTAAGCAAGAAAATAGTGTATGAAAATGAAGAATTTAATCTTTTACAAGCAGCATTAAATATAGAGGATGGTTTAGAGGATTTACGCTATAATAATATTGTAATAGCAACTGATGCAGATGTGGATGGCATGCATATTCGTTTATTATTAATTACATTTTTTTTACAGTTTTTCCCTGAATTAATTAAAGAAGGGCATTTATATATTTTAGAAACACCTTTGTTTAGAGTCAGAAACAAAAAACAAACTTTTTATTGTTATTCGGATGATGAAAAACGAACTGCTATCGAAAAGTTAAAAGGAAAACCCGAAATAACTCGATTTAAAGGTTTGGGGGAAATATCACCAAATGAGTTTGTCCATTTTATTGGTGATGATATTAAATTAGACCCTGTAATGTTGGACAAAGAAATGTCTATTGAACAAATGTTACAGTTTTATATGGGGAAAAACACTCCAGATAGACAGAAGTTTATCATTGAAAATTTAAAAGTTGAGTTGGACACTATAGAAGAGGAAGTTTAGCATATGAGCGAAGAAATAAATGAACATGAGGAAGAATTAACTAATCAAAATGAGCGAACAGATTTAGCTCAACAAGAAACCATTACCAAAGTCACAGGTATGTATAAAGAATGGTTTTTAGATTATGCTTCTTATGTTATATTAGAAAGAGCTGTTCCATCCCTAGAAGATGGTTTAAAACCCGTACAGCGAAGAATTATGCATTCAATGAAAGACTTAGATGATGGTCGCTACAGTAAAGTAGCAAACATTGTTGGTCATACGATGCAATATCATCCACATGGAGATGCCTCTATTGCAGATGCAATGGTTCAAATTGGTCAGAAAGAATTACTGATTGATATGCAAGGAAATTGGGGAAATATTTTAACAGGAGATCGTGCTGCAGCTTCTCGTTATATTGAAGCTCGCTTGTCTAAATTTGCATTAGAAGTTGTTTTTAATTCAAAAACAACAGACTGGAAAATGTCTTATGATGGTAGAAGAAAAGAACCAATAGATTTACCTGTAAAATTCCCTTTACTGTTAGCTCAAGGAGCGGAGGGAATAGCTGTTGGCTTATCTACTAAAATACTACCACACAACTTTATTGAATTGATAGATGCTTCTATAAAGTATTTAAAAGGAAGAAGTTTTAAAATTTTACCCGATTTCCTAACTGGAGGAATTGCTGATTTCACTAACTATAATGACGGAATTAGAGGAGGTAGAGTAAGGGTTAGAGCAAAAATCGCACAATTAGACAAGAAAACGTTAGTAATAAATGAAATTCCTTTTGGTACAACAACTACAACGTTAATTGATAGTATTATTAAAGCCAATGAAAAGGGGAAAATTAAAATAAAAAAAATTGAGGATAATACAGCAGCAGAAGTTGAAATATTGGTGCATTTACCTCCGAATGTTTCTCCTGATAAAACTATAGATGCGCTCTATGCTTTTACAAATTGTGAAAATTCTATTTCACCTTTGTGTTGTACTATTGAAAACAATAAACCTGTGTTTATAGGTGTTTCAGAAATGCTAAAACACTCTACTGACTTAACAGTTAATTTACTAAAGAAAGAGCTACATATCCAATTAAATGAATTAGAGGAACAATGGCATTTTTCTTCTTTAGAAAGAATTTTTATTGAGAATAGAATATATAGAGATATAGAAGAAGAAGATACTTGGGTAGGAGTAATTAAAGCGATTGGTAAAGGTTTAAAACCTTTTATTAAAGATTTAAAGCGAGAAATAACAGAAGAAGATATTGTTCGTTTAACAGATATTAGAATTAAGAAAATCTCAAAATTTGATATAGATAAGGCTAAACAATTTATTGAAGGCTTAGAAGATAAAATTTCAGTTGTTAAAAAACATTTAGCAAATTTGATAGAATTTGCAATCGATTACTTTAAACGCTTAAAAGAGACCTTTGCTAAAGGAAAAGAACGTAAAACTGAAATTAGAATTTTTGATGATATAGTGGCATCAAAAGTCGCAATGAACAATACGAAATTATATGTAAATAGAGAAGAAGGTTTCATAGGAACTTCACTCAAAAGAGATGAATTTGTAACAGATTGTTCTGATATTGATGATATTATCGTCTTTAGGAAAGATAGTAAAATGATGGTTACAAAAGTTGAATCTAAAATATTTGTAGGTAAAGATATTCTCTATGTAGCTGTCTTTAAAAAGAAAGATAAACGAACTGTTTATAATTTCATGTATAGAGATGGCTTAAGAGGAGCATCTTATATGAAACGTTTTAATGTAACTTCTGTTACTCGAGATAAAGAATATGATTTAGCTAATGGTAGTAAAAGTTCTATTGTTCATTACTTTTCTTCAAACCCAAACGGAGAAGCTGAAGTAGTTACTATTAATTTACGATCTGTAGGTAGCGTAAAAAAACTGAAATGGGATATAGATTTTGCTGATTTAGCAGTAAAAGGAAGAGCGGTTAGAGGTAATACAATTTCAAAATATTCAATAAAAAGTGTAGATTTTAAGTCAGCAGGTGTTTCAACTTTAAAACCACGTAAAATTTGGTTTGATGAAGCAGTCCAACGTTTAAATGTTGATAATAGAGGAGATCTTTTAGGAGAGTTTAAAGCAGAGGATAAAATATTAATTATTTCTCAAAGCGGAAAAGTTAAAGCTGTAAAACCAGATTTAGCGATGCACTTTGAAAGTGATATGATTATTTTAGAAAAATGGCATCCCAAAAAGCCAATTTCTGCAATTTATTTTGATGGTGAAAAAGAGCGTTATTATATAAAACGTTTTTTAGTAGAGGTACCGGATAAAGAAGAGATTTTTATTACAGAAAACCCAAAATCTCAATTAGAAATTATAGCTACAGATTATAGACCCATGGCAGAAGTTCTTTTTTCTAAACGTAATATAGAAAATCAGAAGATAAATTTCCAAGAATTTATTTCAATAAAAGGTATAAAAGCTCAAGGAAATCAATTGACTTTAAACAAAATCAAGCAAGTTAATTTATTACCTCCTTTACCTTATACTATACCAAAGGAAACATCATCAGAAGAAATTGATGTTGTAGATGAAGAGGTTGTTTTGGATATATTACTAGATGATTTAACAACTATTAATAAAGCTTCTGTACTAGATAATTCTTCTAAAGAAGATAAAAAGATAGAACTTTTGAAAAAAGCAATTCAAAAGAAGAAAGATAATAAAGAAGACGATACTCAGCATTCTCTTTTTTAAATATAAATCTTAATAGAGTAGAAAATCACAAAAACTGTATTAGTATGAAAAAAATAGGTTTAATTGGTGGGATCACTCCAGAATCAACAATATTATATTACCAAATTTTAAACTCATTAAATGCGAATAAATTAGGAGAATCTCATTCTGCTGAGTTAGTAATACATACACTAGATTTTGGTCAAATTTCTAAATTAACAAAATTAGAAAGGTGGGATTTGTTAGATACAATCATGGCAGATGCAGGTGAAAAACTTGAAAAAGCTGGAGCTACTTGTATTGTAATTAGTGCAAATACAATGCATTTATGTATAGATGCGGTCAGGAATGCTGTTAGTATTCCTGTAATTCATATAGCAGAAGTAACCTCCATAGAAATTACTAAAAAAGGATTGAAAAAAGTAGCTCTATTAGGAACTAAATATACAATGGAAAAAGATTTTTTTAAAAATATTTTGACATCTTTTGGTATAGAAACTATAATTCCTAATAATGATGATAGATATATAATAAATGAAATAATTTATAATGAGCTAGCAAAGGGTAAAATAACTAAAATAGCAAAGAAAAAGTACTTAGAGATTATAAGTAAGTTAGTTGACCAAGGGGCGGAAGGTATTATATTAGGTTGTACTGAAATACCTTTATTAGTTAAACAGAAAGAGGTTACTGTACCAGTTTTCGATACGACAACTATTCATGCTACTGCAGCATTCTTATTTTCAAATCAATAGTACCTTATTTCATCTTTTCAAAAAAGGTAGTTTTGTAATCTGGTAAAAGTTTAGGATTTGTAATTTTAATAATATCTTTTAAAACAAGATCGGGTCTTGTTGTAGCTAATTCATAATATAGAACCCCACCAGTTTCTCCTTTTCTATTAGATGAAGTATATATATTATTATTTATAAAAGATTTAAATTTAGCATATAACTTATTACTTTTCAAAAGTTGATTTTTAGAAGTGAAATATCCTGGTGCAATCCAAAAGTCTGCATTTATACCTTTTTCAAATACACTTTCAAAACTTAGAGATAAGCTTCCATTTCCCTTAGTTTTTCGCCATAGATAATCAAGATTTGCATCTTTCAAGAATTTTGACACAAAACTATTACCAGCAGGTAAATTCCAAATATCTTTACTCATAATAGCACCAGATAATACAGTGAGTTTTTTATTTGATTTTAGAGCGATATTTTTAGCTTCTAAATAATTACTCTCAATCTTTTTAAAAATACTATCAGCTTGTTTTTCCTTATCAAATAAAACACCAAAAAATTTTATCCATTCTGCTTTTCCAAGGGGAGTTTCTTCCAGCCAGTCTCCATTATAAATAACAGGAATACCTGCTTTTTGAACAGTAGCTAGAGTTTTATCTGCATTAGAAACACCATAACCTATAACTAATTGTGGTTCTATGTCTAATAATATTTCGGTATTTAAAGAATTTTCTTTTCCTATATCTATAATCTTACCTTGATCAATTAATTTTCTTGTCTTTTTAGAAGATATATATTTAGTGTTTGGAAAACCAATAATAGATAATTCCTCATTTAATAACTCAATCATTGGAATGTGAGTTGTAGAGGTAACTACTAGTTCTTGAATAGGAACCTCTATTTTAACATTGATAGATTTATTAATCGATTTTATAGCTGATTTTTTATATAAAATATAAGAGAAAACTTTTTTAGAGTTTTTGTAAGGGTTCTTTATAATTAATTTCTTATTTCCATTTTCACTCACAATATCAAATCCTTTTGCATATTTAATATTAGAAGTTCTAATTAATGATTCTTCTGTATTTAGCTTTTCTTTACATGAAAAAGAAACGATTAAAAATAGAATAACAAGTGTTTTAAAAAAAGTAAAATTCATTTAAATTATTTTAAAGAACAAGATTACAAAACAATTTCTTCAGTCACAATTTTTTAATTAGATTTGCCAAGATTTTTGGTTTTGATACAGAAAACATTTTGTTATCAAATTAAAAGGGAATCTGGTTAAATTCCAGAGCTGTTCCCGCAACTGTAAGTTAATACTGTATTAATTAATTTAATTAAACAGTGCCTCTATAGAGGATGTTACTTAAACTTTTGCCACTGGTGTTTTACATTGGGAAGGCAAAGTAACATAAAAACAAGTCAGGAGACCTGCCGTTAATCACGAGATAAAAACTTTCGGGATAGAAGTTTATGTATTAATCTTAGCATGTTTGTACACAAAATTTACCTGATTTATTGTAAATCAAATTTAATTAAAATGAAAAAACAATTTATTATTGGTGTCATGGCATTTAATCTTGTCAGCACAACTTTTTTTGCACAAAAAAAAACTTCGCAAAAAGATAAAGTAGAAACTTTACAAGAAGTAGTAGTTACCGCAACAAAATTTAATCTTAAAAAGGAAAATACAGGAAAGGTTATCCATAAGATTACTAAAAAAGAACTCCAACAAAATGCAGGTAAAACAGTTATTGAGATATTGAACACTATCTCAGGTATTGATATTAGGGGTGTTAACTCTAATCCAACTGAACCTAGAAGTATCAATATTAGAGGGGGAAGAAGTAGACAGGTTTTAATATTGATTGATGGGGTAGCAGTTACTGATCAATCTGCTATAAATCAAGAATTTGATTTGCGTTTAATTGCATTAAATCAAATAGAAAGTATTGAGATTTTAAAAGGTGCATCTTCAACTTTATATGGCTCTGGTGCAGCAACAGCTGTTATTAATATTATATTGAATAAAGCATCGAAAAATAAAATTTCAGGTTCTTTTGAAACAAGTGTAGGCTCTAATAATACTGCAAGTTATTCTGAAAGTATGCTATCTGATAGAAATCAAAATATAAATATTAATGGATCTTTTGGATCTTTTAACTTTTTAGGATCTTTTAGTTTAACTGGTGTAGACGGAATGTCATCTGCAAAAAGTAGTACAAATTCAGAATTTGAAAATGATGCGTATTATGGTAAAAATGGATTATTAAAATTAGGGTATAATTTTAATAAAAATATAACTGTAGAGACCTTTTTAAACTTTGACGAATTTGATTATGAGTTTGATGGTGGAGCATTTTCCGATAGCAATCAAAATTCAGGAAATCAAAAACAATTTAGAGTAGGTATAAAACCAAACCTTTCCTACAGCAAGGGTCAATTATACTTATTAGCTTCTGTTAATTCTATAAAAAGAAGTTTAAATCAATTTAACACTTTTTCCAATACACTAGATACCTATCAATTTGACGGAAAAAGTATCTTCTTAGATTTGGTAAATAAATATGAGTTTTCGAAACAATTCCAATTAATTACAGGAATAAATTATCAAAATCACAGTAATAATAGTGTGACACCGTTTGCCACTATTGATAGGGAAATAGCTAATTTTAATACACTAGATCCATACGCAAGTCTTGTTTATATTTCTAATTACGGAGTAAGTGTAAATTTTGGTGGTCGTTTAAATATGCACAATGTATATGGCAATCAATTTGTTTATGATGGAAACTTAGCGTATTCGGTATTAAAAGATAATACAACTACTTTAAAAATATTATCATCTTATAGTACTGCATTTATTGCACCAAGTTTATATCAATTATATGATGGATATTCAGGAAATATTGATTTGAAACCAGAAACTAATGAGACATTTGAAGCTGGTTTTGACTTACGTTATCAAGACTGGTTATCATTAGATGTAGTTTATTTCAACAGAAATGAAGTAAACGCCATTATTTATGATAATACTTCCTATAGTTATGGTAATAGTTCTTCTGATGCAAATGGTTTAGAGGTAAATACTAAAGTTGATATTACATCTTTTTTATCTATGAATGCATCATATACTCATATTAACAGAAATAAATTAGAAGATTTTAACGATTACATACCTGCTAATAAATTCGTCGGAGGAATTGATATAACACTATATAATAATGCTTTTATAAATTTCACCTATAGAAACGTAGGCGAAAGAACAATTTTTGATAGGTATGGTTCTTTTGGATCAGCAGGGGAAGACGTGATTTTAGAAAATTATCAAGTTTTAGACTTTATGACAAATTATAAATTATTAGGAGAAACAGTTACCTTATTTGCAGCTGTTACTAATATTTTAAATGAAGATTATGACGACATTTTTGGTTATTCTACAAGAGGAAGAAACTACAAAGTAGGAGTAAGATTTCAATTTTAAAAATAAATAATTTAGATTATAAAAAAAGGCTTCATATTTGGAGCCTTTTTTTATAATATTTTTTTTACTTCGTTTTTAATAATAGCTATCGCTGTATCTGTGGGTGGAAGTTTATTAGAATAGTATTTAAAAATGTTTTCTCTTAAATCATTCGCCTCACTAGAGTTTTTCGCTTCTAGAATTAATTTATTTATGACAGTATTTTTCACTCCTAATACAGCTATCCATGCCTCATTAGAAACATAGATTTGCTGAACTAAATTATGTTCAAATTCTTGTTCTACATTTGCCACTAAAAGTTGTAAATAGTCTTGTTTGTTATCTGATAATGGGTTAATTCTTAGTAACATTTTTACGGGGTTAATTCTGTCAGAGAATAATAACATACGCTCATAAGCTTTAAGCTTTAGAGGTAACGATTCTTTCATTTTTTGTGATAAAATTTCTAATTTATTTTCAGAATCTTTATTTTTAATAAATCCTTTAAACATATAATAGGCAACAAGTCCAGTTACTATTGAAGGTAATATATAGCCTATGCTATCTAAAATTTTATATTCCATTTCTTTTTATTATTATGATACAAATATACTTTTTTTAAGTGTAAAAAATTGTGAATAAAAAATATGAAACATATCTTGTTAGAAATAAAGAATACTTAATTTCACGTTTTAAAACCTATAAAATATAACTCTTGAATAATTATTTAGATTCATTAAACGAAGCTCAAAAACAAGCCGTCCTTCAAAAAGATGGTCCAATGATAATCATTGCAGGAGCAGGTTCTGGTAAAACACGTGTGTTAACTTATCGAATTGCTCATCTAATGGAGCAAGGAGTTGATGCTTTTAATATTTTGTCGCTTACGTTTACAAATAAAGCTGCGAGAGAAATGAAGGATAGGATAGCGTCTGTTGTAGGTGTTAGTGAAGCAAAAAATTTATGGATGGGTACATTTCATTCTGTTTTTGCAAGAATTTTACGATCTGAAGCAGATAAATTAGGTTTTCCTTCAAACTTCACAATTTACGACACACAAGATTCAGTTCGTTTGATAAGTTCTATCATAAAAGAAATGAACTTAGATAAGGAAAGATATAAACCAAAACAGATTCTAAACAGGATTTCTTCTTTTAAAAATAGTTTAATAACAGTTAGAGCATATTTTAATAATTCAGAGCTACAGGAAGCAGATTTACATGCTAGTAGGCCAAAGGTTGGAGATATTTATAAAGAATATGTTGACAGGTGTTTTAAAGCCGGTGCAATGGATTTTGATGATTTATTATTGAGAACTAATGAGTTATTGGCTCGTTTTCCAGAGTCTTTAGCTAAATATCAAAATCGATTTAGATATATTATGGTTGATGAGTATCAAGATACTAATCACTCACAATATTTAATAGTAAAAGCTTTGGCAGATCGATTTCAAAATATTTGTGTAGTTGGAGACGACTCTCAAAGTATCTATAGTTTTAGAGGTGCAAATATTCAGAATATTTTAAGTTTTCAGAAAGACTACCCAGAAGTAAAAACTTTTAAATTAGAACAGAATTATAGATCTACAAGTAACATTGTAAATGCAGCTAATTCTGTAATAGCAAAAAATAAAACAAAGTTAGATAAAGAAGTTTGGACTTCAAATGATGCTGGTGAATGTATTCAAGTCATGCGTACAATTTCTGACGGAGAGGAGGGACGCTTTGTAGCTCAATCGATTTGGGATAATAAAATGAACCTTCAATTAAAAAATGATCAGTTTGCTGTTTTATATAGGACTAATTCACAATCGAGAGCTATAGAAGATGCTTTACGTAAAAAGGGTATTGAATATAAAATTTATGGCGGAATTTCTTTTTATCAAAGAAAAGAAATTAAAGATATTCTATCTTATCTGCGAATACTTATTAATCCTAATGATGAAGAAGCCCTAAAAAGAATAATTAACTATCCAGCGCGTGGCATTGGGGCAACAACGATAGACAAATTAACAATAGCCGCAAATCATTATAAAAAATCAATATTTGATATTTTAAAATATATTGATAAAATTGATTTAAAAATAAACTCTGGAACTAAAAATAAACTTCATAATTTTTTAAATATGATGTTAAGTTTACAAATAGAATCACAAAAAAAGAATGCTTTTGAAATTGCTGAAATAGTTGTTAAGCAGACACAGTTAATAAAGGATATTGAAAAAGAAGGTACCCCAGAAGCCGTAAGTAAAGTCGAAAATATTCAAGAATTATTAAACGGAATTAAAGATTTTATTACGGATAAAATTGAGCAAGGTGAAGACACTTCTTTAACCTCTTTTTTGGAAGATGTTGCTTTAGCTACAGATTTTGATTCAAAAAAGAATGATGATAAACCTAGTATATCGTTAATGACTATCCATCAGTCTAAAGGTCTAGAATATTCTCATGTTTATGTAGTCGGTTTGGAAGAGAATTTATTTCCATCAGCTATGAGTATGAATACAAGAAGTGAGCTAGAAGAAGAACGTAGATTATTTTATGTAGCCTTAACTAGAGCAGAAAAAGTAGCTTATTTAACTTATGCACAAACGCGTTACAGGTGGGGTAAACTCATTGATGCAGAACCGAGTAGGTTTTTAGAGGAAATAGATGATAACTTTTTACATTATATAACACCAAAAACAATTGAGCCTTCAGTAAATAGATTTGTTGATAAAAGTTTATTTGATGATATCCCAAAAGGTATTCGTTTTCAAAAACCTATCAAACGTAAAAAAATAGAAAGAGAGTTAGAAAATAAGACAGAAATTATAGTTCCAAAAAATTTAAAGAAAATTTCTCAAACATTATCAAAAGGAAATTTATTTGATAATAATATAATAATAGGTAATATCATAGAGCACGATCGTTTTGGTAGAGGAGAAGTAATCTCAATGGAAGGAAATGGTCCAGATAAAAAAGCTATGATTCAGTTTGGTACTGCAGGAAAGAAAAATCTCTTATTACGTTTTGTGAATTTAAAAATTATTGGTTAAAAGAATTTGTTTATTTTAAAATCATTAAAAAATTTAAAAATAAAACCTTATTTTGCAACGAATAACAAACAAAGAGATTAAACTTGTTTGTTGGGTCTTAAAAAGACGATAATTATAATTTTCTTAATTATATTTTATAAATAAGATACTTCACAAAAATAAATAAATGACATTCGATTTAGAATACAATTCAGAAAGACCGTTAATGATTATTCCAGAATATGGAAGACACATCCAGAAATTAGTAGATCACTGTGTAGCCCTAAAGACCAAAGAAGAACGCGATAAAATGGCTAAAGCAATTGTTGATGTTATGGGTAACTTACAACCTCATTTACGTGATGTTCCAGATTTTAAACATAAGTTATGGGATCAACTCTATATTATGTCTGATTTTAATCTTGATTCAGAGTCTCCGTATCCACAACCTTCAAAAGAAGAGCTTCAGCAAAAACCAGAAGCATTAGCATATCCGAAATCAGCTTCTAGATATCGTTATTATGGTAATAATATTCAAACAATGATTGATATTGCTTTAAGTTGGGAAGATGGAGACAAAAAAGAAGCACTAGTATTTACAATTGCTAATCACATGAAAAAGTGTTATTTAAATTGGAATAAAGATACTGTAGATGATGCCGTCATATTCAAGCATTTGTATGATTTATCAGATAGTAAACTAGATTTAAGAGAAACACAAGAGAAACTTTCTGAAAGTAAAAACTTATTAAGAAAACGAAATTCTCAAGGGCAGAATAATTCTAAAACTGCCTATAAGAAGCCCCATCATAATAATCAAAATAAAAACAGAAAAAGATAATATTCAATGGCGTCATTTAGAATAGAAGGAGGACACAAATTAGGTGGAACTATTACTCCACAAGGAGCTAAAAATGAAGTTTTACAAATACTTTGTGCAGTATTACTAACATCAGAGAAAGTAGTAGTAAATAATGTGCCAGATATTATTGATGTAAATAAACTAATTTTTATACTTGGAGAACTAGGCGTTAAAGTAGAAAGGACTAGTAAGAATTCTTATGTTTTTCAATCTAATGAAATTAATTTATCATACCTAGAATCTGCAGAATTTAAAAGAGACGGCAGTTCTCTAAGAGGTTCTATTATGCTAGTTGGACCACTATTAGCTCGTTTTGGAAAAGGCTACATACCTAGACCAGGAGGAGATAAAATTGGAAGAAGAAGGTTAGATACTCACTTTGAGGGATTTATTAGACTAGGTGCTAAATTTCGTTATAACAAAGAAGAATATTTTTATGGAGTAGAAGCAGATAATCTATTAGGAACCGATATGTTACTAGATGAAGCGTCTGTGACTGGAACTGCTAATATTTTAATGGCATCAGTTTTAGCTAAAGGAACTACAAAAATTTATAATGCTGCCTGTGAGCCTTATATTCAACAGCTCAGTAAAATGTTAAATTCTATGGGAGCTAATATCTCAGGTATAGGTTCTAATTTATTAACTATTAGTGGAGTAGATTCTTTAAATGGCTGTGAGCATACTGTTTTACCAGATATGATTGAAATAGGTTCTTGGATAGGTGTAGCTGTTATGACAAAATCTGAATTAACAATAAAAAATGTTAGTTGGGAAAATTTGGGTCAAATTCCTAATGTTTTCAGAAAATTAGGTATAAAGTTAGAAAAAAAAGGAGATGATATTTATATACCAGAACAAGAATCTTATGAGATACAAAATTATATAGATGGCTCTGTTTTGACGGTTGCAGATGCTCCTTGGCCAGGTTTTACTCCAGATTTGTTAAGTATCGTTTTAGTTCTTGCTACACAGGCAAAAGGAACGGTCCTAATACATCAAAAAATGTTTGAAAGTCGCTTGTTTTTTGTAGATAAATTAATAGATATGGGGGCTAAAGTTATACTCTGTGACCCACATAGAGCTACTGTTATTGGTCATAATTTTCAGAGTCAATTAAAAGCGACTAAGATGACCTCTCCAGATATCAGGGCTGGAATTTCATTATTAATTGCTGCACTATCAGCAAAAGGAACATCTATAATTAATAATATAGAACAAATAGATAGAGGTTATGAAAATATAGAAGCTAGATTGAAATCTATTGGTGCGAAAATTGAACGTATTGAAGATTGATAAAGCCTCAATTTTAAATTTAAAAATAGTGTCAAACTGACACTATTTTTTTGTTGGCAACGTTTTTGCCTTATTCAATTATACAATTTAATTATTACAATAAAATGAGTAACAAAGAAGATATTAAAGAAGAAGAAATAACTAAAACTGACGAATCTCAACAAGTTAAAGAAGATCAAGAGATTACTGAAGAAACTATAAAAGAAGAACCAACTTTAGAAGAGTTACTGCAAGTTGAAAAAGATAAATTTTTACGTCTTTTTGCAGAATTTGAAAACTATAAAAAAAGAACAACTAAAGAAAGGATAGAGCTTTTTAAGACTGCAGGCCAGGAAGTAATGACATCTTTACTGCCAGTTATAGATGATTTTGAACGAGCTATGTCACATACAGAAGAAGAGAAAATAGATAAAGAAGCTGAAGAATTAAGAAAAGGTGTAGAATTAATTTATCAAAAATTATATAATACATTAGAAAATAAAGGCTTATCAAAAGTTGAAACTAAAGCTGGTGACGTTTTTGATGCAGAAATTCATGAAGCAATTACACAAATACCATCACCAACAGATGACCTAAAAGGAAAAGTAATTGATTGTATTGAAAAAGGTTACAAATTAGGAGATAAAATTATTAGATATCCAAAGGTTGTAATAGGACAATAAAAATATAAATAACGAATTAAAATTTTTAATTCTTTAATTGCAAATAATGGCAAAACAAGATTTTTACGAAGTACTAGGCATATCTAAATCCGCGTCTCAGGCCGAGATAAAAAAAGGTTATAGAAAAATGGCCATAAAATATCATCCTGATAAAAATCCGGATGATAAACCCGCTGAAGAAAATTTCAAAAAAGCAGCAGAAGCTTATGAAGTTTTAAGCGACGAAAACAAAAAATCGCGTTATGATCAATACGGTCATCAAGCATTCGACGGTCCCCAAGGTGGTGGAGGTTTTGGTGGTGGTGGAATGAATATGGATGACATTTTTAGTCAATTTGGAGATATTTTTGGCGGCGGTGGCGGCGGCTTCGGAGGTTTCGGAGGTGGTGGACAGCGTCAAGCTCGTGTAAAGGGTAGTAATTTACGTATTCGAGTTAAACTTACTTTAGAGGAAATTTCACAAGGAGTTGAAAAGAAGGTTAAAGTTAGAAGAAAAATACAAGCTGTTGGTGTTTCATACAAAACATGTTCTACATGTAATGGTTCAGGACAACAAATGCGCGTAACCAATACAATTTTGGGGAGAATGCAAACTGCAGTAAGTTGTTCTTCTTGTTCTGGAGCTGGAGAAATGATTAATAGTAAACCAAGTGGTGCTGATACACAAGGACTAATAGTAGAAGAAGAAACGGTATCAATAAATATCCCAGAAGGAGTTACTGAGGGGGTTCAATTAAAGGTAGGTGGGAAAGGAAATGATGCGCCAGGAAAGAATTCTATTTCAGGAGATCTATTAGTTTTAATTGAAGAAATTCCTCATGAAACTTTAAAACGAGAAGGAACTAATATTCATTACGATTTATACATAAATTATTCTGATGCAGTCTTAGGTATTAGTAAAGAGGTTGAAACTGTAAACGGAAAAGTAAAAATAAAAATAGAAGGAGGCACACATTCAGGTAAAATATTAAGGTTAAAAGGAAAAGGTTTACCTAGTATTGAACGTTACGGAAAAGGAGATTTTCTTATTCATATTAATGTTTGGACACCACAAGAATTAAATAAAGAGCAAAGACAGTTTTTTGAAAAAATGTCTAATGATGAGAATTTCATTCCTAACCCAAATACATCAGACAAATCTTTTTTTGAAAAAGTTAAAGATATGTTTTCATAATTCTTCAGTTATTTAAAACTATTCTAAATAGGTGAATTTATTAAATAAATGATTGATTAAATATAATACAATATGAAAAAAATGATACCTTTGTAAAGTAGGTATTTGTATCTACACTTTTTCTTTTTCATAGCAATTTTCCCACTCATTCGTGAGTGGGTTTTTTATGAAATAATTTTTATACTTTTACATTATTAAATAGCAGATCTATCTTATCGTCATGTGAAAATGTGAAGGAAAGTCCGGACATCAAAGAGTAGTATAGCGGATAACGTCCGTCCAGCGAGAGTTGAGGACAAGTGCAACAGAAAGAAAGTACAGTTCGGCTGTAGTGAAACCAGGTAAACTCTATACGATGCAATGCCATGTAAATTAGAGCTCGAGAGCTACTCGCTCAATTCTAAAGGGTAGGCAGATAGATTCTAAGAGTAATTTTAGAACTAGATAAATGATAAGAACCTTCAAAGGGACAGAATTCGGCTTATTGATCTGCTATATTTAATATTTATTATAATCATAAAATACTTCTTTTTAAATTGTTTTTATATATTCAAGGATTTTATTATTTATTGTTTAGATAACTATAAAAATAGTAAATTTGTGATACTAAATTATTAAAATAAAACACACACAAAGTATTTGAAATTTATATCATCAACAAAGTTTACCTAATTAAAGATTCTTTCATGAGCATTTATAAAGATTACATTCTTCAAATAAGAGAACGAAAAGGTCAAGATCTTCATCCTCAACCAATTGATAATGCCGAATTATTAAGTCAAATAATTGAGCAAATAAAAGATTTAAATAACGAGCATAGACTAGATTCTCTTAATTTTTTCATATACAATGTTCTACCAGGAACGACAAGTGCCGCTGGCGTAAAGGCTAAATTTTTAAAGGATATAATTTTAGAAAAGTCATTAGTAAAAGAAATATCACCTTCTTTTGCCTTTGAGCAATTATCACATATGAAGGGCGGTCCTTCAGTAAAAGTTTTGTTAGATTTAGCTTTAGGAGCTGATGCCCTAATCGCAGAAGAAGCTGCAACTGTTTTAAAAACTCAAGTCTTTCTTTACGAAAGTGATACTGCCCGTTTAGAAAAAGCATTAAAAAATGGAAATACTATTGCAAAAGAAATTATAGAGAGCTATGCCAAGGCTGAATTTTTTACAAAGCTTCCTGAAATCGCTGAAGAGATTGAGATAGTTACTTTTGTTGCGGGTGTAGGAGATATTTCTACAGACCTACTTTCTCCAGGAGGTGATGCGCATTCAAGATCAGATAGAGAGTTACATGGCCAGTGTTTATTTGAGCATAACAAGGACCAACAAAATGAATTATTAGCTCTGCAAAAAGAGCATCCTGATAAAAGGGTTATGTTAATTGCAGAAAAAGGTACAATGGGCGTTGGTTCATCTAGAATGTCAGGTGTAAACAATGTAGCATTATGGACTGGTATAAAATCGAGCCCATATGTTCCATTTATTAATATTGCTCCTGTTATTGCAGGAACAAATGGTATTTCTCCTATTTTTTTAACAACAGTTGGTGTTACTGGAGGTATTGGTATAGATCTTAAAAATTGGGTAAAAAAGAAAGACAATGAAGGAAACATTCTAAGAGACAGTAAAGGAGACCCTATCTTAGAAGAAAAATATTCTGTTGCTACTGGGACTGTTCTAACAGTTAATACAAAGAAAAAGATATTGTATAATGGTGAACAAGAACTGATGGATATTTCTGCATCATTAACTCCTCAAAAGACAGAATTTATAAAAGCTGGAGGGTCATATGCCATTGTATTCGGTAAAAAACTTCAAACATTTGCTTCAAAAGCATTAGATATTGACGTAATACCAGTATTTGCTGCATCAAAAGAAATTTCTATTGAAGGACAAGGTCTTACTGCTGTTGAAAAAATATTTAATAAAAATGCAGTTGGTTCTTCCCCAGGTGTAATATTACATGCTGGTTCTGATGTGCGTGTTGAAGTAAATATTATAGGGTCACAAGATACAACAGGATTGATGACTTCTCAAGAATTAGAGATGATGGCTGCTACAGTCATTTCTCCAATTGTTGACGGTGCATACCAATCGGGTTGTCATACTGCTTCAGTATGGGATGATAAGTCAAAGGCAAACATTCCTAGGCTTATGAAATTTATGAATGATTTTGGATTAATTACTGCACGTGACCCTAAGGGTAAATATCATGCAATGACTGATGTAATTCATAAGGTTTTAAATGATATTACTATTGATGATTGGGCAATAATAATAGGTGGAGATTCTCATACTAGAATGTCTAAAGGTGTAGCTTTTGGTGCCGATTCAGGAACAGTTGCTTTGGCTCTTGCTACAGGTGAAGCTTCAATGCCAATCCCCGAATCAGTTAAAGTTACCTTCAAAGGAGAAATGAAGAATTATATGGATTTCCGCGATGTTGTTCATGCTACGCAATCTCAAATGCTTTCCCAGTTTGGTGGAGATAATGTATTCCAAGGTAGAATCATAGAGGTTCATATTGGAACACTTACTGCCGATCAGGCATTTACCTTTACTGACTGGACTGCTGAAATGAAAGCAAAGGCTTCTATCTGTATATCTCAAGACGATACTCTTATAGAGTCTTTAGAAATTTCAAAAGGTAGAATTCAGATTATGATAGACAAAGGGATGGATAATGATAAAAAGGTTCTTCTAGGTTTGATTCATATAGCAAACAGGAGGATAAATGAGATTAAAACTGGATCCAAACCTGCTTTAGTGCCAGATGCAAATGCTAACTATTTTGCAGAGGTTGTAATTGATTTAGATGAAATTGCTGAGCCAATGATCGCTGATCCTGATGTAAATAATGATGATGTATCTAAACGTTACACTCACGATACAATTAGACCATTATCTTACTATGGTGGTACAAAAAAAATAGATTTAGGTTTTATAGGTTCTTGTATGGTTCATAAAGGTGATATGCAAATACTAGCTCAAATGTTGAAGAATATTGAGACACAATTTGGTGAGGTTGAGTTTAAAGCACCATTAGTGGTCGCTCCACCTACGTACAATATTGTTGATGAACTAAAAGAAGAAGGAGATTGGAAAGTTTTAGTGAAGTATTCAGGATTTGAATTTGACGATAATGCACCAAAAGGTTTAGCTCGTACAAAATATAAAAACATGTTATATCTGGAGCGTCCAGGTTGTAACTTATGTATGGGTAATCAAGAAAAAGCAGAACCAGGTGATACAGTAATAGCGACTTCTACACGTTTGTTTCAAGGAAGAGTTGTTAAAGATTCTGTCGAGAAAAAAGGAGAATCTTTATTATCATCAACACCAGTGGTAGTACTATCTACTATTTTAGGTAGAACTCCTACCATGAAAGAGTATGAGGCAGCTGTTGACGGTATAGTATTAACAAGATTTAAACCATCTAAAAAGCAAATGGTTATATAGATAAAGCAAATTATTTTATTGAATTAAAAGCTCAAGTTTTTATACTTGGGCTTTTTTGTTTCTAGAGATATAGTATTTTTTTACACAATCTAACCTTGTCTATTTATGTAAGCTCTTCAATAACATCAGTTAAAATTTTACAACCTTTTATAATCTCTTTTTTTGAAATAGTTAGTGGTGGTGAAATTCTAATTGCCTTTCCTTCAAAAAGTAAGAAAAACAGAATCAATCCTTTTTCTAAACATCGATGAATAATTTGTGCAGCTATTTCTGGAGTTTCTACTATAGCTGCCAACATCAATCCCTTTCCTCTAATCTCTTTAATCATCGGATGCTTTAGGATTTTACGAATTAATTGTTCTTTATCTAATGTATCTTCAATTAATGATGAATTCTTAATTGTATTTACGGTGGCTACTGCGGCTGAAGCAATTACTGGATGACCACCAAATGTAGTTATGTGTCCTAGGGTGGGGTGTTCTTTTAATAAATCCATTAGATGTTTTTGAGCGATAAAAGCACCAATTGGCATTCCTCCACCTAGACCCTTTCCAGAAATTACAATATCAGGTATTACATTATAATTTTCAAATCCCCAAAACTTCCCCGTTCTTCCAATACCCGTTTGTATTTCATCTAAAATTAATAATGCACAAACAGAATCACATTTTTGTTTTACTTTATTTAGAAAATCATTTTCTGGAATAATAAATCCTGCACCTCCCTGTATAGTTTCTAATATTACTGCAGCAGTTTTATGAGTAATTTTATCTATATCTGATTCATCATTAAACCGAATAAATTTTGCACCGGGAACCAGTGGTCTAAAAGCTTGATTCTGGTGTTCTGAACCTGATACACTCATAGCACCTTGAGTATTTCCATGGTATGAATTCTTTGCAGATATAATTTCTGATCTTCCAGTAACTTTTTTAGCTAATTTTAAAGCGCCTTCAGTAGCTTCTGTTCCTGAATTTGTTAGATAGACTACCATTTTTTTATTTGGAAATGATTCTGATAAAGCTTTACATAATTCTACTTGTGCCTTTTGAATAAACTCTCCATAAACCATCACATGTGCATGCTTATCTAATTGATTTTTTATTGCTTGTGATACTTTTGGATGATTATGTCCCAAACTATTTGCAGAAACTCCAGCAACAAAATCTAGATATTTTTTTCCTTTACTGTCAAAGATGTAAGATCCCTTTGCATGAGATATTTCTAAAGCAAGTGGGTTAGGGGAAGTTTGTGCCTGATATTTAAAGAAATTAGTTTTCATTATTTTTTTATTAAACCAGAATTTACTTTTTCCTTAACCTTAACCATTCCTTTAATTGGATGTAAATTATTGGTATTGAAAGACTTTATTGGTTCAATTATTTTTTTAGATTTTATATTACTCTTTTTAACATTCATTTTTGAAAAAATATCAATCATCCTCTTTGGCTGTTCATTTTCACGCCAAATAAAACCCTTTAATTTTCTCACCTCTTCTGGAAGTTGAGATACTGGATAGGTTTTTCCCTCGGTAGTTTTTAAATATTTTATGGACTCAATCGCTCCTTTAGTAAGAGTAAATTCTATATTACTAGATATTTCTTTCGTTATAGATTCTAAAACATTTTTCTCGTTTCTATTATAATATAATGATTCCGCATTCCCTTTCACTAATAGGGTTTTAATACTATTATCTTTAAATTTTCCGTAGATATTTCTTCCTTTTATCTGATTGAAGTTATCAACAGATAAAGAGTCTTTAGAATTAATGAATGAATTATTTAAAACCTTTAATGAATCTAATTTCTCAGTTTCAATATTAGATAATAAATGAATTGTATCCCCTGTGATTTGATTCTCATCTGCCCATAAAACAGGAGTTTTAAACATCCTAGTAAGTCCCGTTGATTGATTCGTATGAATTGAATCACATTTACCCTGTAGATCAGACTTAAATATTTTAACATTATTAAATATCCGGATTATTCTTCTATCAGGTTTTCCGGTAACTAACAATGTATCACCATGAACAAACATAGAGTCTTTGTCAATTATTGTTATTGCTACTGCTTTTTTTATTATAAATAGAGAATCTTTTAATTCAAATAATTCGGCATAATTACCTTTAGTCAAAAAATTCTCTAGGGTATCCTTTACTATTATATTATTTGTAGCAGATGCAAAACCTCTATTCTTATCATAGTATAAGCTATCGCCTTGAATAGTTCTTTCTTTTAAAAATAGTTTTGCATTTTTAACGAAATGAGAGATATCAGTTTTTGTGTTATAAAATCCTTTTTCACTATAAATTCTATTTTTATTCTTTGAATTTGTTATTGTAGTAGCACCGTAAAAATATGTTAATCCTGTATCTGTATAATAATCTAAATTAGTTGATTGTAAATTATGTTCCGGATTTAATACATTTACTTGCGTAGTTGCCGTAAACTTTTTATTCTCTAAATAATAGTTTCCGTATTTACTTCTTAGTGTATTAGTTTGATCTTTAATTGTTGCATAACTTTTGTAATATAATTTTTGGTTTAAACGATCAAATTGTAGCGTGTCAGAAGTTAAAATCATTGTCGGATCTTTTAAAACAACATTACCCCATGACAAAGCTTGTTTTAGATTACCATCATAATCAACGTAATCACTAGTTTGTGTAATTGTATCACCTTGTTTTAAAAGCACATTCCCAATAGCTTTAAAGAAATTTTCTTTTTTATAATAAAGAGCTTGCTGACATGTTAGAATAGCACCCTCATGATTCATTATAACATTACCAATTAAAAGGGTTGCGCCAGGATATTTTTCTTCATTTGTGTCTTGAATTTTGGCACTATAAATAATTTTTTTTATTTGCGTATTTGCAAATAGAGGTATTAGAATTAAAAATAAAAAAAATATCCTTTTCAAAATTTTATGTTTTACACAAAAATAAAGAAAAGAATATCTCAATTGTCTTAATATTTAGATAAATCTATCTTACAATAGTTTGTTTTCTATCTGGTCCGACAGAAACTATTTTAACTGGAACACCTGTTTCTTTTTCAATAAAAGCAACATAATCTAATAAATTTTTAGGTAATAGATCAGCAGATGTCATTTTTGTTAAATCCTCATCCCAACCCTTAAACTCTAAATAGTTTACAGATACATTTTTTGGTTCTATATTGTAAGGTAAATGAGATATTTTTTTTCCTTTGTAATTATAGGATGTACAAATTTTTAAAGATTTAAAACCAGAAAGTACATCTCCTTTCATCATCATTAACTGAGTTACTCCATTAACGTCTACAGCGTATTTTAAAGCAACTAAATCTAACCACCCACATCTTCTGGGCCTTCCTGTTGTTGCTCCAAATTCGTGGCCTATTCTTGCCATAGTTTCACCATCTTTGTCAAATAACTCTGTAGGAAATGGTCCAGAACCAACTCTTGTTGTATATGCTTTAAAAATACCAAAAACTTCTCCAATTCTATTAGGAGCAACACCCAATCCAGTACAAGCTCCAGCAGCAGTTGTATTTGAAGAAGTTACAAAAGGATATGTTCCAAAATCGATATCCAACAATGATCCTTGTGCTCCTTCTGCTAAAATTGTTTTTTTATCCTTTATTGCTTGATTTAAAAATTCTTCACTGTCAATAAATTGTAATGTTTTTAATTTATCAATTCCTTTGTCAAATTCAGCCTCTAATTCATCTAAATCATAATCAATTTGAATATTAAAATAATCTAACAATCCTAGGTGCTTTGCAGTCAAAGCATGATACTTTTCTTTCCAATTATCTAACTCTAAATCTCCCACTCGCATACCGTTTCTACCGGTTTTGTCCATATAAGTTGGGCCTATCCCTTTTAGAGTTGAACCAATTTTTGCTTTCCCTTTAGATGTTTCAGATGCAGCGTCTAATAATCTATGTGTAGGTAATATTAAATGTGCTTTTCTAGAAATTAATAACTTAGATGTATAATCAATATCATGCTCATCTAAGTTTTCTAATTCTTTTTTAAAAATAACGGGATCTATTACAACACCATTTCCTACTACATTCAATGCAGTTTTATGGAATATACCAGAAGGGATTGTATGTAACACATGTTTTCTACCATCAAAAATCAGTGTATGTCCAGCATTAGGACCTCCTTGAAAACGTGCGATTATATCATACTTTGAGGTTAAAACGTCTACAATTTTACCTTTTCCTTCATCTCCCCATTGTAACCCGAGTAATAAATCTACTGCCATTTTTAGTTTAATTAATGTGTTTGTAGTGTTTTTTTATTTTTTCTTTGTTCCATAGAAGTAAAGTGAGTGATTATGTATATCTACATTAAAAACCTCTTCTATAGTTTTTTTTATAACCTGTATTCTTGGATCACAAAATTCTTTTACTTCACCAGAATCTGTAAAAATTAAGTGGTCATGATTCTTGTCAAAATAGCTTTTCTCGTATCTAGCCATAGATTGTCCATCAAATTGGTGTTTTCTAACCAACCCACAATCTAATAGTAAATCTATTGTATTGTATAAAGTAGCTCTACTTACACGGTAGTTTTTATTTTTCATTTTGATGTATAAAGATTCTATATCAAAATGATCATCTACAGCATAAATTTCTTGAAGAATAGCAAAACGTTCAGGAGTTTTTCTATGCTTATTATCTTCTAAAAAAGACGTAAACACTTTTTTCACTACTTCCTGATTATTTTCAGAATTATTCATCTATCAAAATTTTCTAAAACAAATTTACAGTAAATTATGAATTAATTAATGTTTTTAAATAAATGATATCTACAAAGTATTAACACGATCTACTTTTTTGACACCTTCTATCTTTTTAATGCTGATAATGAGCTTTTTAAGTTGTGCTACATTGTTAACACTAATAGATATTTTTCCTTCAAAAACTCCTTCATTTCCAGCAATATTAATGCTATGAATAAAAACACCTATGTTGTTTGATATTATTCTAGTTAAATTATTTACTATTCCAGAATTATCAATACCATTTATTTGTAAAATTACTTTAAAATCCTGTTTAGTAGAATCTATCCATTTAGATTTAATAATCCTGTAAGCATAATTTGATTGTAAAGAAATAGAATTTGGGCAATTATTCTTGTGAACTTTTATACCTTCATTTATCGTAATAAATCCAAAAACACTGTCCCCAGGAATAGGATTACAACATTTAGAAATTTTATATTCTAACTTTTCTTCATCTGAACCGAATACTAATGCATCATATTTATAAGTAACTTCTTCTTTCTCTATAAATTCTTTTGAGGGTAGTCTTCTAAGTTTATTTTTCAAAAAGTTGATAATTGATGTATTCCTTTGTAAAACAAAACTTTTTAGCTGGCTATTATCTATAGCTCCACTTCCAATTCTGAAGAAAAGATCTAGACTTGTTCTTAGTTTAAAATAGGATACCAATTCATTTATTATTTTGTCATTAATTGTGATTTTTAAATGACGTAACTTTCTATTTAATATAGTTTTACCTTCCTCTGCAATTTTTTTCTCTTCTTCTTTAAGAGCAATTTTTATTTTTGTTCGAGCTCTTGCTGTTATCACAAAATCCAACCATCTAGAATTCGGTTTATTGTTAGCTGTTGTAATTATTTCTATCTGATCTCCACTATTTAATTCATAACTTAAAGGAACTAACTTTCCATTAACTTTAGCTCCTCTACATTTTAACCCAACATCTGTATGAATGGAAAAAGCAAAATCTAATGCACAAGCACCTTTTGGTAAAGATTTTATATCACCCTTTGGTGTGAAAACATAAATTTCTTTAGCATACAGGTTTAATTTAAAGTCTTCCACAAAATCAACGGCATTTAAGCTTTGATTTTCTAATGTTTCTTTTAATTTATTTAGCCAACCTTCTAAACCGTTTTCATTAATTTTTTCTTGTTTGTATTTAAAATGTGCCGCATATCCTTTTTCTGCAATTTCATCCATTCTTTTGGAACGAACTTGAACTTCTACCCATTTTGCGTCTGGACCAATAACAGTAATATGAAGAGCTTCGTAACCAGTAGATTTAGGTTGTGAGATCCAATCTCTTAGCCGTGACGGATTAGGTTTAAAGTAATCTGTTACAATAGAATAAATTTTCCAAGCTTCAAATTTCTCATCTTTTGTATTAGGTTCAAATATAATTCTAATAGCAAATTTATCGTACACTTCTTCAAAAGTCACATTTTGTTTTCTCATTTTCATACGAATGGAGAAAATAGATTTAAAACGTCCTCTAATATTATATTTAAAATTCTCTTTATCTAATCCTTTTCCAATTGTATCTGAAAAAGTGTTAATATAATTTTGTTGTTCTTCTTTACTCTCCAATATTTTATTTCTGATATCATTATAAACATTTGGCTCAGTATATTTTAAACCTAAATCTTCTAATTCTGTTTTAATATTGTATAAACCTAATCTATGTGCTAAAGGAGCGTAAATGTATAATGTTTCTGATGAAATCTTTATTTGTTTATTTGTGGGCATCGCATCCATCGTTTGCATATTATGGAGCCTGTCAGCAATTTTTATCAAAATAACTCTAACATCATCATTTAATGTTAAAAGCATCTTTCTAAAATTCTCAGCTTGAATAGAAGCGTCTTGTTCTTTATTTAATCGAGAAATTTTTGTTAGCCCATTTACAATTCTAGCAATTGTTTCTCCAAATAATTGTTCTATATCTTCAATATTATAATGTGTGTCTTCAATGACATCATGTAATAATGCTGCTGCTATAGATGTTGCACCTAAGCCAATTTCATAAGCAACAATTTTTGCCACTGCAATTGGGTGATAAATATATGGTTCACCTGTTTTTCTTCTTTGGCCAGAATGAGCCTCAACTGCAACGTCAAATGCATGACGGATTAATTCCTTGTCATCTTTTGACAATACCTCATAAGTTCCCTTTAACAAATCTTTGTAACGATTAGTAATTTCCTTATTTTCCTCTTCTATAGAAACGTTGTAGTTCATTATATTTGGACATATATCAATCCTTAGTGAATTTATAATAAAGAAATTAAATAAACAACAATTCCTTTTTTAAATTTTAGGGTAAATTAAAAAATTTATTACCTTAAGAATAGGGTAGGAGTATTTTAAATATTTTAGATTTCATTTATATTTTTTTTTAGCATAAAGTGCAGCTCCAATTATACCTGCATTATTTTTAAATTTTGCTACTTTAACTGAAGTTTCTACAGTGAAATATTTTTTAAATTCCTCAAATTTCTTACTAATACCTCCTCCAATAATTATAAGTTTTGGACTATGAATTATCTTTAAATGATTTAAAAAAACATCAAACCTTTCTGCCCATTCTTGAATAGATAATTCCTCTCTTTTTCTAGTAGAATCTGATATGAATTTTTCTATAATTTGACCATTTGTATGATAAATTCTACCCAATTCTACATTAGGAATTAATTTACCATTATAATACATACCAGAACCGATACCTGTCCCTATTGTTATTACTAAAATCTTTCCTGAAACCTTTTTTCCACTGCCTAAAACAACTTCAGCTAAACCAGCTAAATCAGCATCGTTACTAACATAGAAGGGTAAATCATTACATTTTTTTTTAAATAACTCATCTATTTTTATACCCACCCATTCTTTGGTAAGGTTTCCTTTATGTTTACATTGACCCTCGACAACAGTTGTCGGGAAACAACAGCCAACGATACCTTTCCAATTAAAATGAGTTACCATCTCTTTTATAACTTTAGAAATCGCATCTGGTGTAGGAGGTCTAGGGGTATTTATTCTTAATCGTTTAGAAAGTAATTCTCCTGTTTTTGTATTAACAATAGCAGCTTTAATTCCTGTTCCTCCTATATCTATTCCTAAAACTTTCATATTAAATAAATTTTTGTTGTCTTTTTACTTCAAAAATAACAATAGCAGCAGCAACAGAAACATTCATGGAATCTATTTGTCCTAGCATTGGTATGTTAATATTTCGTGTAGAGTTTTCTCTCCATATTTCTGTCAACCCTTTAGCTTCTGCTCCGACAACTATAGCTGTTGCATCTTTATAAACTTCTCTATGATATTCGTTAGAGTTCTGCAGCGTAGTAGAATAAATTTTAATTTTATTCTTTTTTAAATATGAAATGATTTCTTTAGAAGTTCCTGTTGCTATTTGATTTGTAAATACACACCCAATACTAGATCTAATAATATTTGAATTATATAAGTCTGTTTTAGGTTCTGCTATAAAAACTGCGTCTATATTAGCTGCATCTGCTGTTCTTAACATAGCGCCAATATTTCCTGGTTTTTCTGGAGCTTCTGCTATTAGTATTACAGGTTTATTATTTTTGAAATGGATATCCTCTATTGAGAATGTTTTTGTTTTTGCAACAGCTATAATACCTTCAGTAGAATCTCTGTAAGCTATTTTTTGATATACTTCCTTTGAGATTTCTACTCTTTTTATATTTTCATCAAAAAGGTGTGATATCTCATTTTCAGTAATTAAATCTTTATTATAAAGAATAGCCTCAAATTTATATTTTCCTTTTATTGCTAATGAAATCTCTCGTTTTCCTTCTATAATAAATAACCCTTGTTTTTTACGCTCACGAGATTTTTCTTGAAGTTTTAATATATTTTTTATATAAGGATTTTGTGTACTTGAAATAGCTATCATCTTAGCAAATATAACTATTTGTATGTATTGCCAAAAAACTTATTATTATTAATGTAAATCTTTCACAAAGATAAAAATTAAATGATCTTTAATAATTATTAGTCGTCTTAAAGTCGATACTAATTATTTTTATTTTGATACTTATTAGAGTAGCGTTTCCAAAGTTTTGTTTGGTGTGTTTCTAAACTAATTTTTCTACCTTGAATAAATCCTGCAGTTAGTATATTACCCTTCATCTCTAAAGCATCACCTTCAGAAATAAATAATGTAGCATCCTTACCTTCCTCTATTGTTCCTACAAAGCTATCTATCCCTAAAATTTTTGCATTGTTTGAAGTAATCATTTTTAATGCTTCTTCTTTATCAATACCAAAAGCAGCATATGTTCCTGCATAAAAAGGTAAATTTCTTGTATTCATACGTTCCATATCTCCTTCCATACCCAAACCTACTGTAATCCCTTTATCAATTAATATTTTAGCGTTTCTATAGGATAGATCATAGTCGTCATCTTCACCACTAGGTATTCTGTGTGAACGATCTATTATGACAGGTATATTATTTTTTATTAATAAATCTGAGACATTTTCTGCTCCTTGTGCGTGAACTAAAACAATATTATTGATTCCTACTGTTTTCATTTTGTTAATAGCATCTGTTATTTCTTTTTCTCCATTTACATGTATAAAAATTTTTTGAGAGCCGTTGAATAGTCTCTTTGTAGCGGCAAAAGGTATATTCTCGATAACTTGTTCATTTATTAAATACCTTTTAGCGTCAGAAAAATAATTTGTTATTTTATTTATATTTTCGATATATTTTGGATCTTGTTTTAAACCAGGATCTTCTCCTAACCACCAACGACCACTAGTTATACTTTTTGGCCAGTTCATATGAATAGCATCATCAATATTGATCACTGCGTCTTCCCAGTTCCAGGCATCAAATTGCATTACAGAAGACGTACCAGAAATAACACCACCTCTTGGTGTTATTTGAGCCATAAACACTCCATTAGGACGCATAGACTCTATTACTTTACTTTCTGCATTGTAAGCGATTAGACTTCTTATATGGGGTAACATTGAACCTACTTCATCTTCGTCATTAGTTGCTCTTACAGCATCTATTTCAACCAATCCTAAAGAAGTATTTGCTGCAATAAATCCAGGGTATACATGCTTTCCTTTTGCATAAATAATTGTTCCTTCTCTAGCAATTTTTGTCATTGCATTTCCTACAAAAGTAAGTTTACCGTTTTTAAACATAATCAAACAGTCTTCGATTATTTTCCCGTTTCCTAGATGAGCAGTTGCACCTTCTATAGTATAACCTTTAGTTTGTATTGGTGCTGGTGTTTGTTGTGCTAAAAGATTCCCTATAAATAAGAAACAAATTATGCTATAAATATATTTATTTTTCATTTTATTATTTTTTAGTTGTTATTCTGAATCACAGTGAAAGTTTCTATTTCTTTTTTTCTTTGGTAATTGAGTTTCACTACCAGCCATTTTTTCATCCAACATCATTTTAATTAATTTACTTTTTTCAGATTGAATAGCTTTTCTTTTTTCTAAATCTTTATTTATATCAAAGTAAATAGTACCATCTATAATAGTAGTTTCTGCTTTTGCATAAATAGATAAAGGATTATTGTTCCATAGAACTAAATCTGCATCTTTTCCTTCTTTTATACTTCCAGTTCTGTTGTCTAAATGTAATAATTTAGCAGGATTAATTGTTACCATTTTCCAGGCCTCTTTCTCAGACATACCCCCGTATTTAATACTTTTTGCAGCTTCCTGATTCAATCTTCTGGACATTTCTCTATCGTCTGAATTGATAGCGACTGTAATACCCTGGTTTGCCATTATTGCAGCATTGTAAGGAATAGCGTCTAGAACCTCATATTTATATGCCCACCAATCTGAAAAGGTTGAAGCTCCTACGCCATGGGCTTTCATTTTATCTGCAACTTTATAACCTTCTAGAATATGTGTAAATGTATTAATGTTAAAATTGAATTTTTCTGCAACTTTCATTAACATATTAATTTCTGACTGAATATATGAATGACAGGAAATAAAACGCTCTTTGTTAATTATTTCTGCCAATGTTTCTAATTCTATATCTTTTCTGAAAGGCTTTCCACTTTTCTTTAAAGCATCATATTCTTTCGCTCTTTGGAAATAATCAATAAAAACTTGTTCAGTACCCATCCTAGTTTGTGGAAAACGGACTTTATTATTTTCTCCCCAATTAGACTGTTTTACGTTTTCTCCCAAAGCGAATTTTATATACTTAGGTGAGTTGTTTATTAGCATCCCCTTTGCATTTTCTCCCCATTTTAATTTTATAATCGCGGAACGACCACCTATTGGGTTTGCAGAACCATGTAGAATTTGAATAGTAGTAACACCACCAGCTAAATTCCTGTAAATGTTCATGTCATTAGGGTTCACAACATCTTCAATTGTTACTTCTGCTGTTGAATTATGGCCAGATTCATTTACTGCAGATGTAGCAATATGTGAATGCTCATCAATAATTCCCGCTGTTAAATATTTTCCAGATCCATTAATAACTTTAGCTCCTCTGTGATTTAAGTTTTTTCCGATTTTATGAATTTTTCCATTTTTTATTAAAACATCTGTATTTTCTAATACTCCTTCTTTTTCAGAAGTCCATACCGTAGCGTTTTTAACTAAAATTGTTTCTTTATTTGGGATGTCATAATTACCATATCCAACATTAGGGAAACTAACAGGAAAGAGTATTAATTCTTTCTTCTTTTTTTCCTTTTTCCTTTTTCCTTTTTCCTTGTTTTTTTGCTTTACAGCTTCCCATGAAGTTTTTTTATTAGACTCATCATAGAGAATACCTCTAATTAAATTTTTATCACTTTGAACTTGACCAACTAATCGTTTATATCCAATAGAATCTTTAAAAGTAATATTAATCCAACTGTCTTTAAATGAAAATTTAGATTTAACGATTTTATTTTTAAATTTTAAAACACCAACTTGTTTAGTTTTTTTACCTGTAATATTTAGCTTATAATTATTATTATTTACAGTCAAGTCATATTGACCATTAATATCTTCTATATCCATATTGATAATAATATTTTTATCTCCTTGAACCCAATTTTCATAAATAATTGTTTTTGCATCAAATATATCTCCAGATGTGATTATAAAATTAGCATAACTATCAACTTTTAAATTCCCAATATTTGTTTTCCCTAGAATTCTAGCTGGAATTGAGGTTAAAGCTTCTAATGCTTTCTCTTTGTCGAAACCGTATTTTATTGCTTTTCTTAGATTTTTATGAAATAAAGCTATAGATTTTAATTTATGTGTAGTTAATGCAAATTCAATTCCATTTTTATCCAAAACAGATAAATTTGAAGGCTCCTGATTCCACTTACGTAAATCACTTAATGCAATATTTTTAGACACCAATGGATTGCTTAAATCATATGCTTTTCTGAAATTGATTGGGATTATAAAACGAGCATTAGTTTTCTTTATGTCTTCAATACGCTCAAATTCGTCGCCACCTCCAACAATAGTATATTGAATTCCAAATTCATCTCCTACTTTGTCTGCTCTTAAAACATCTAAATGATTTCCACTCTCAAATATTTGTGTTAATTTTTTATTATTATTTAGAGCTTCCAAAGAGGCATCTTTGTTTTTCATATTTCCACTAGCATACCAATCTGCATCTAAATAAGTTTGTCGCAATAAAGCCATTGCACCCATCCTAGATGTTGGATAAGATTGACGAGACTTTACGCTTTTTTCAAATGATAAATATTGAGCAGATTTATAATCTAAAATTCTATATGAATCAGATGTAGCTAGATTTAGAGCAACTAGCATTCCATTTCCTCTAATAATGCCATCTTGTAAATGTGTATTTACAACCCCAAAACCAGCATTTAAAAATTCTTTGGCTTTTTTTGAATCAAATATAAAATTCTTTTTAGATTCAGTTTCTGGTCTAATATGATCATTCCAATAAAAACCTTTTCTTGAAGCATCATATTGAGGTACTCTAATATTAGATTGACTTCTTTTTGGTTTTGTAATTCCAAAACTCGAATACAAATCAATAAATGAAGGATATATTGTTTTTCCATTTAAATCGATCGTTTTAGTCCCTAGAGGAATTTTTATAGATTTTCCGATAGCAAGAATTTTACCATCTTTTATTAATAAAGCTCCTTTTTTAATAATCTTATTTGCAGTTACGTATATAGTAGCATTCTTTATAGCGATCGTTGTGTTTTTTGCAGTTTTCACCCCCGTATTAGTTGGGAAATAATCTTGTGAATTGGTAGTTGAAATTGTGAATAATAATAATAATAATAATAAGAGTAGTTTTTTCATTGTGGAGTTTTTTTTTATCGATGTTAATAAAGCAATTACTAATATAAATTTAGTTTTTAATACTGTTATTTTTAATTTTTAGAAATTATAACACTTATAAGAAATGAAAACCTGATTCAGATGTTAATTTTTAAAGCATCTAATTTAATGAAAATTTAATATTAAAATAAGAAATCAATAAATTAACAACATAATTATAGGATTTAATTCCTCTAGGTTGATTATTCGCTTTTAAATAAATATCATAACCTTTTTTTATTATTGGTTCAAAAGGATTTTTATATGATTTCCAGAAAGCATTACTTTTGTTGAAATCTTTAATTACACCAATGTTTAAGTCTTCCCAAATTTTATTAAATGCATGTTGATCTCTTTTTTTCACCTCTTTAATTAAATAAATAAAAGCCATTCTATAACTTGCATATTTAAAATAAATATCATCATGGTTATTAGAAGCTAAAAACCCAATAAAATTTGCTTCATCTTCTGCTGCATACCCAATTTGATGAGCAATTTCATGATAAGTTGTTGTAGGATAGCCATTTTTTGGAATAAGATTATTTACTTGTGCTTCTCCTGTAAACGGGTTAAAATATCCGGAAGTTCCATTATAAGACTGAAAAGTACTTATTAGAGAACTTTTAACTGATGAATATTTATATTCTAGTTGAGGGTAATCTTTTTCTAAATTTCTGAGGCCCTCAAAAGCCATTTCATAAATTTTTTCTCTAGAAACTTTATTTTCAACCATTAAACTATCATTATCCGTAATTTCTAATTGATAAAAATTTAGTTTTTTGAGTACATAGTTAGTCGTCTTTAACAATTCTTTATTTGTATGGCTAGTTTTTGTGTAGCCTAAGTTTTTAGCTAAGGGTTCTCTATAATAATTTAACCCCCAGAAGAGGTAAAAGAAAAAGTAAATCACTGATAAAAAAGCAGTTAAGTTTAAAAAAATATTTCTAAAATTTTTAAATCTTGTGATTATCAATTTAAATAAAAATCGAAATAAAATCAACAATAAAAATCCAATTACAATATCACCAACAGAAAAAGGAATACTACCAAACAAAACTCTAAATAGTGATGAAATTAATGGGTATAACCACATTGAATAATATTTTTCAATAATATTCGAATGATTTCCAGCTAATTGAACAAGTATCACTTGTATAGGAAGTAAAATAGTAAGAATAATATGTATTTTATTATTTTTCATTTAGGTAAAAATAATAAATCAAATTAGAAGTTGACTGTTTATTAACATGATAATAACAATTTAGTTTACAATAATTGTCAACAAATAAAAGTAGTAATTCATAAATGATAACCAATGTAAAAAATTATATTTGTGTGTATGGAAAAAACGAATGTAATTGCTGGTAAAAAAGTAGATAAATCAAGAATCATAAGTCTTGAGAAGGGTAAGATCCCTCCTCAAGCTGTTGAGTTAGAAGAAGCTGTATTGGGAGCGATGATGATTGATAAAAAAGGAATTGATGATGTAATAGATATCTTAAGTCCAGACGCTTTTTATGATTCCAAACATCATGAAATTTATGCTGTTATATTTGAGTTGTTTCAAAATTCCGAACCGATTGATTTATTGACAGTATCTAATTTGTTGAAAAAGAACGGAAAACTAGAATATGTTGGTGGTGATTTTTTCTTAATCAGATTAACTCAAAAAGTAGCATCTTCGGCACATATTGAATTCCATGCAAGAATTATTTTACAAAAATATATTCAACGAAGATTAATTTCTATTTCAAGTGAAATTATAGAAAATGCATATGATGAAAGTACAGATGTATTTGATTTATTGGATGATGCAGAGGGAAAGTTGTTTGAGGTTACACAAGGAAATTTAAAAAAGAGTTCAGAAGAAGCTGGCTCACTAGTAAAACAAGCTTTAAAGAAAATACAAGAAATTGGCAATGAAGGAGGTATGTCAGGTTTAGCTACAGGGTTTACTAAATTAGATGCCTTGACCTCTGGTTGGCAGCCATCTGATTTAGTAATTATTGCTGCGCGACCTGGTATGGGTAAAACTGCATTTGTTATATCAATGGCAAAAAATATGGCAATCGATTTCAATCATGGTGTAGCTGTATTTTCACTAGAAATGTCTTCCGTTCAGTTGATAACTCGTATGATTTCATCAGAAACTGGTTTGACATCAGAAAAATTAAGAAAAGGTAATTTAGAACCTCATGAATGGGAGCAATTAAATGTTAAAGTTAAGAGGCTCTCTGATGCCCCAATATTTATTGATGATACACCATCTTTATCCATTTTTGATCTTCGTGCAAAAGCTAGAAGACTAGTATCCCAACATGGTGTAAAAATTATTGTAATAGATTATTTACAATTAATGACAGCTGGAAGTAAAGCTGGAGGTAATCGTGAACAAGAAATTTCAATGATTTCAAGAAACTTAAAAGCTTTAGCGAAAGAATTGGAAGTTCCTGTTATTGCTTTATCACAATTATCTCGTGCCGTAGAGACTCGTGGTGGTAGTAAAAGACCTTTATTGTCTGATTTACGTGAATCGGGAGCTATAGAACAAGATGCAGATATTGTAAGCTTTATTTTCCGCCCAGAATATTATGGAATGACAGAATGGGACGATGATGAACATACTCCTTGTGAAGGGCAAGGAGAATTTATTATTGCAAAACACAGAAATGGTGGTTTGGATAATATAAGATTAAAGTTTACTGGACATTTAGCAAAATTCTCAGATTTAGAAGAAGGATTTAGTTCTGAATTTCAGTCTTCTATGAATGCTGACTTTTCAGATGATGTTTTTCCAGATCAAAGAATTGAACCAAAAGATGCTTTTGGAGCTGACGATGTTCCTTTTTAAGACAAAAAAACTACTTAAAAGCATAAATAAAAAACTGTTAATAAATCTTAGATAAATAAATTTTAAAGTAGATTCAAATCCATCCACTTTTGTATTTTTGCCTCAACAAATATCATTTTAAAATGTCAAATACACAACAATTACAAGATTTTACTCAACAAGTTCGTAGAGATATTTTACGCATGGTTCACAAAGTAAATTCAGGACATCCTGGAGGTTCTTTAGGTTGTGCAGAGTTCATTACATGTCTTTATCAAGAAGTTATGGAATATTCCACAGCCTTTGATATGGACGGTAAAGACGAGGATTTATTCTTTTTATCAAATGGGCATATCTCTCCAGTATTTTATAGTGTTTTAGCACATAGTGGTTTTTTTCCAGTGTCAGAACTTGCTACTTTTAGACTATTAAATACTCGTTTGCAAGGACACCCTACTACTCATGAAGGATTACCAGGTATAAGAATAGCCTCAGGTTCTTTAGGTCAAGGAATGTCAGTTGCTTTAGGTGCTGCCGAAGCAAAGAAATTAAATGAAGATGATAAAATAATTTATACATTACACGGAGATGGTGAATTACAAGAAGGACAAAATTGGGAAGCAATTATGTATGCTTCTGCAAAAAAAGTAGATAATATAATTTGTACTATTGATTTAAACGGAAAACAAATTGACGGAGCTACTGATGATGTATTGGCTATGGGTAGTATTAAAGCTAAATTTGAAGCCTTTGATTGGGATGTTATAGTTGTAGAAAAAGGAAATGATATTGAAGCTATTCTATTCGCCTTATCAGCAGCTAAGCAAAAAACAGGAAAAGGAAAGCCTGTTTGTATTTTATTACACACAGAAATGGGTAATGGAGTAGACTTCATGATGCATACACATGCTTGGCATGGAAAAGCACCTAGTGACGAACAATTAGAGAATGCATTGTCTCAAAATCCAGTAACACTAGGAGACTACTAATAATAAGTAAATTTATAGTTCTTATAATAACCTACAATTCAATTTGTAGGTTTTTTTTATGTTTTTATTTAGAATAAAAACGTGGGAATACCATTATCTTTACATTGTAATTATATTAAAAATTTATATGAAAATAGGCATTGTTTGCTACCCAACATTTGGAGGGAGTGGAGTATTAGCAACTGAATTAGGAATGGCATTGGCGGACAAAGGACATCAGGTACACTTTATTACATACAACCAACCTGTCCGTTTAGATTTCATTTCAGATAATTTGCATTTTCATGAAGTACTATTAGAAGAATATCCCTTGTTTCACTATCAACCCTATGAATTAGCTCTTTCTACTAAAATGGTTGATGTTGTAGAGAAATATAATTTAGATGTTTTGCATGTTCACTATGCTATTCCACATGCTTATGCAGCTTATATGGCAAAGTTAATGTTAAAGGAAAAGGGCATTCATATAAAAGTAGTAACAACTCTTCATGGAACAGATATTACACTAGTTGGTAGTCATCCCACCTACAAAACAGCTGTTGAATTTAGTATCAATAATTCTGATATTGTAACTTCAGTGTCAACAAATTTAAAAAACACCACCAATAGATTATTTAATATAAAAAAAGATATTCAAGTAATATATAATTTTATAGATGTTGAGAAATATGATCATGCAAATCATGAAGAATGTAAAAGAATATCAATAGCAAAGCCTGAGGAGAGAATCTTAACACATGTCAGTAATTTTAGACCTGTAAAAAGGACAGAAGATGTAATTCGAATTTTCAATCTAGTACAAAAAGAAATACCATCAAAATTATTAATGGTTGGAGATGGTCCAGAAAGAGTCAAAACAGAAGAATTAGTCAGACAGTTAGGTCTTAATGAAAAAGTAATTTTTCTTGGAAATAGTTCTGAGGTAACAAAAATTTTATGTTATTCTGACATCTTTTTATTACCTTCAGAGACGGAAAGTTTTGGGTTAGCTGCATTAGAGGCTATGGCTGCTAATACTCCAGTAATATCAACAAATACAGGAGGTTTGCCAGAAGTGAATATACATGGTGAAACTGGATATTTGAGTGATTTAGGTGCAGTCGATGACATGGCAAAGAATGCGATATCAATTTTAAAAGATGACTCTATTCTTTTAGAGTTTAAGAAAAAAGCGAAAGCACATACAAAACAATTTGCTTTAGAGAATATCCTACCAGTTTATGAGGAAATTTATAAATCCTGCTATATAAATGTTTAAGAATTATAAAAATTTAAACTCTCTATAATAAGTTCTGTATCGACTGCGCAATCTAATTTGTGGCTTTCAATATCTTTTAATAGAACAAAATTTATTTGACCATTAATATTTTTCTTATCATGTTTTAATAAGTCAAGAATTGATGAGAAATCTTGTTTTAAAAGATGTATTTTATTATATATTGATAAAATAGTTTCTTTTATTTTTGATAGATTTTGCTCAGGAAATTCTAATAATTTATATGAAATATAGCTTTCACAGATCATTCCTATAGCAATTGCCTCTCCATGTGTTAAGTTATTTTTATCATCAGATTCTAAATAAAAAGACTCAATTGCATGCCCAATAGTATGACCAAAATTTAAAACTTTACGTAGACTATTTTCTTTAGGATCTTGTAAAACAATTTTATTTTTTATACATATAGATTTATAAATTAAATCACTGTATACAAGATCTTTAACATACATTACATCATCAAATAGTTTAATATCACATGTTAATCCATATTTAATGATTTCAGCCACCCCAGATTTAATTTCTTTATCACTTAAAGTAGTTAAAAAATTAGAGTCTATTAAAACCAACTCTGGATTTGAAAATAATCCAATTTGATTTTTTAGTACACCTAAATCTATGCCGGTCTTTCCTCCAACTGATGCATCAACCATAGATAATAATGTCGTAGGTACATTAACGAAATCTATTCCACGCTTGTATGTAGAGGCAACAAACCCACCTAAATCTGAAATAACACCACCCCCAAGAGTAATAATTAAACTTTTACGATCAGCGCCTAATTCTGTAATTGCATTCCAAACACCAACGCAAGTATCAATATTTTTATTTATCTCTCCAGATTCAATTTCAATAACTTCGATGGCTTTATCAGTTTCTAAGTTAGACATAAAATTAGGGTAACAATGCTCAAAAGTATTTTCATCTACTAAAATAAAAAGAGTTGAATACTTTTTCTTAACAATTAAATCATTAAGTTCTTTGTATGCTTCTTCTTGAAAATGAATTAGATAGGTATCTGCTTGAATAGATTTCATATGATGATAAATGTTATTGCAAATTAAGTAGAATTTATTGAATTATTTGTAGTCTATAACTATCTTTGTTACAATAATTCAAACTAAATGAAATTTTTTGATAATACTGAAGTTGCTTTTTCTCTAAAATCTGATTCTGAGTTAGAACGTGCTTATTTTCTTTTTAAAATGATCCAAAATCAGCCTATGGTCAAAATTGGTTCAGCTGTTACTAATTTCGCATTAAAAATCAATTTACCAATTGAAGGTTTAATTCGTTCTACAGTTTTTGATCATTTTTGTGGGGGAGTTAACGAAGAGGATTGTCTACCAGTTATAGATAAGATGTTTAGAAAGGGAAACATTTATAGTGTTTTAGATTATTCTGTTGAAGGTAAAGAAGGTGAAGATGTTTTTGATCAAACTGTAGAGAAAATACTAAATGTCATAAAATTTGGAGACGAAAGAGAATCAATTCCCTACGCAGTTTTTAAGCCAACCGGCTTTGGAAGATTTTCTTTATATCAAAAAATAACTGAAAAAAAAGATCTTACAGTTGCAGAAAAAACGGAATGGTTAAGAGTAAAAGAACGTTTTCATAAGGTATGTAATATCGCTTCACAAAAAAGTATGCCATTATTAGTAGATGCAGAAGAAAGTTGGATGCAGTCTGCAGTAGATGATTTACTTGAGGAATTAATGGAGACTTATAATAAAGAAAAACCAATAGTTTTTAATACATTACAAATGTATAGGCACGATAGAATGTCTTACTTAAAAGCCTTACATGAAAGAGCAGATAAAAAAAGTTTTCATATTGGAATAAAAGTCGTCAGGGGAGCATACATGGAAAAAGAGCGAAAAAGAGCAGAAGAAAAAAATTATTTATCACCAATTTGTGAAAATAAAAAAACTACTGATGATAATTATAATGATGCAATACGTTATATTATGGAAAATAAAAGAATGGCACTCTTTGCTGGAACACATAATGAAGAAAGTTCTATTCTCTTAATGGAACTCGCTAAAAAACACAAAATAGCTTCAAATGATAAGCGTTTATGGTTTGGGCAATTATTCGGCATGAGTGATCATATCAGCTATAATTTAGCTAAAGAAGGTTATAATGTTGCAAAATATCTTCCATTTGGACCAGTAAGAGATGTTATGCCGTATTTAATTAGAAGAGCTGAAGAAAACACATCTGTAGCCGGACAGACAAGTAGAGAGTTAAACCTTATAGTTTCAGAGCGTAATAGAAGAAATTTATTATGACATCTTTAGATGAAATAAAAGCATTAGTAAATAAAAATAAAGCAAGTCTATTAAAAGAAATTTCAGAAAGTAAAGAGATTGTTTTTTTGATAAAAAAGTCAATAAATACCGATCTTTCAGAAGAAGAAAAGTTGAAAGTAAAAGAACAACTACTAGATATATGTAAAGCAATTCCTGCATTTACTATATTTATGCTTCCCGGTGGGGCATTATTATTACCTATATTGATTAAATTAATTCCAGATATTTTACCTTCAGCATTTAGAGACAATATTTAGTATGTAAACAGACCAAATATGATCTACTGTTTATCCATTTTAATATACGATTCATAAAACTATAATTTATTAATCTATATACCAACCACCTTAAAGAAGAAACAAAAGGATTCATATTCTAAAAAAACTTGTTAGAATTAGTGTAATTCGCATTTAAACATCTATTTTTGCCCGAAATTTAAGAAAGCATAAATGCAATCAATAAGAAACATCGCAATCATTGCGCACGTTGACCACGGAAAAACAACTTTAGTAGACAAAATTATAGATCAAGCAAAAATCTTAGACGATCGTAAGGAGCGTAAAGATTTATTATTGGATAATAATGATTTGGAACGTGAAAGAGGAATTACTATTCTTTCTAAAAACGTATCAGTTGACTACAAAGGAGTAAAGATTAATGTAATAGATACTCCAGGTCACGCCGATTTTGGTGGTGAAGTAGAGCGTGTTTTAAAAATGGCAGATGGAGTTTTGTTATTAGTAGATGCATTTGAAGGGCCTATGCCACAAACTCGTTTTGTTCTTGGAAAAGCTTTAGAATTAGGTTTAACACCAATTGTGGTTGTAAATAAAGTAGATAAAGAAAATTGTACACCAGACTTAGTTCATGAAAAAGTATTTGATTTAATGTTTGCATTAGAAGCTACAGAAGATCAATTGGACTTTGCAACAATTTATGGTTCAGCTAAAAATGGTTGGATGTCAACAGATTGGCAAGATCCAAAAGAAAATATTTTAGATTTATTAGATGCTGTAATTGAGTCTATTCCTGAGGCACCCTACAGAGAAGGATCACCACAAATGCAAATTACTTCATTAGATTTTTCATCATTTACAGGAAGAATAGCTATTGGACGTGTTTTTAGAGGTGATTTAGAAGAGAATAAAGACTATATGTTGTGTAAAGCAGATGGTTCTACAAAAAAGGTGAGAGTTAAGGAATTACACGTTTTTGAAGGAATGGGTAAAGTAAAAGTTTCTAAAGTAAGAAGTGGAGACATTTGTGCTATTACTGGTTTAGAAGGATTTGAAATAGGAGATACGATTGCAGATATAGAAAATCCAGAAGCATTACCAAGAATCGAAGTAGATCAACCTACAATGAGTATGCTTTTTACTATTAATAATTCACCATTCTTTGGTAAAGAAGGTAAATACGTAACATCTCGTCATTTACGTGACAGGTTGTTTAAAGAAATGGAAAAAAACTTAGCTTTACGAGTAGACACTACCGATAGCGAAGATAAATTTAATGTTTTTGGACGTGGAGTTTTACATTTATCAGTATTAATTGAAACAATGCGAAGAGAAGGTTATGAATTACAAGTGGGAAGACCACAGGTAATTATCAAAGATATTGACGGAGTAAAATCCGAACCATATGAAACTCTTTCTATTGATGTTCCAGAGGATGTAGCTTCTAAAGCAATTAATTTAGTTTCGTTACGTAAAGGAGACTTATTAGTAATGGAACCAAAAGGAGATCTACAACATTTAGAATTTACAATTCCATCTAGAGGTTTAATAGGCTTACGTAACAAGATTTTAACAGCAACGGCAGGTACAGCAATTATTAATCACAGATTTAGTGAATATGGCCCTTTCAAAGGAGAGTTCTCTGAGGATATTAAAGGTGCAATAGTTTCTTCTGCAGCTGGAAAAGCAACAGCTTATGCTATAGATAGGTTACAAGATAGGGGACGTTTTTTTATAGATATTAACGAAGAAATTTATATTGGTCAAGTTGTTGGAGAAAATAGTAAAGATTCCGATATGGGTGTTAACTTAATAAAAGGAAAACAATTAACTAATATGCGTAAATCTGGTACCGATGAAGCTATGAAAATAGCTCCTAAAGTAGATTTTTCTCTTGAAGAATGTATGGAATATATTAAAGGAGACGAATATTTAGAAGTTACACCAGCTAGTCTTCGTATGCGAAAAATCACTTTTAAAGCATAACTTAAAATTTTTTTATTTTAATAAAACAAACTCAAGTTTTTACTTGGGTTTTTTTATTATTAAATAACTGCTTTATTAGTTTCTTAATGCAATTAATTTTATGTATATTTGATTGTTATAATTCTAAAGAAAAAACTTAACAATTAGGTATTTTAAATGTGGAAGTTTGGTATTTAATTTGCTTTGTTTTTTCTTTTTTTTCTTACTACCACCAGATTAAAAAAACCTTGTCAATTAATCCATTTTTATTTTTAATCCAACACAATGGTGAAAACTGCCTTTGCATATAACTTACCATCTTCAGTTTAAATTCATTATAATTTATCCACTTTACATCGGTATGTGGAACTACCAACCAATCCAATTTAAGGGGAATATGAAACTTAGAATCTTTAAAATTATTTAATTCTATCTGATTAATATAATAGCCAACAACACAATCAGAATTTAACTCTTTTAATTTTATTTTTTTGTTTGAAAATGGAAGAAATAACTGAGCTTTGAAGTAAATTTTTTGTTCAATTTTATTGTTATTTAATGATATTGATTCTAAATATTTTACGCATTCTTTTGAGTAAAGAAGTGGTAACTGCTTTTGTTTAAGCTTAATCAATTTATTGATCAAGGAATCTTTTCTGTTTGGACCTATAAAATGACTTAATTCGTCAATTCCTATAGTTGCGTCATATAAATAAAACTTATATATAATTTCGAGATGAACAGGCTCTTTATCTTTTAAAATTAAACAATCTAATTCACCTAAAGTAATTTTATTATTTTGAATTTGAATATTTTCAGATATAATTTCTATTGACTTATCATCTTTAAACTGATGGGAAACAAGTCTTTCCACAAACTTTCCTAACCTTAATTTAGTATCAATTTTTTTATCATATGTTATTAATTTTTGATTAATTTCAAATTGATATAATCCAAAAATAGAAATTGTATTCCAAAGAAAAGGAGTTTTAATAAAACCTTCAAAACGTTTTTGTATGTCTTTATAAATTTGTTTCATTAGAATTCAAAATTACAAAACACTTTTCAATTTGTTTTTGTAATTTTATGTTTTAAATAACTTGTATATGCAATTCGAAAAATCAACCTTCCAATATTTAAAAGATCTTCATAATAATAATAATAGAGATTGGTTTGCAAAGACTAAAACGACATATCAGACTGCACAAAAAAATGCTAAAGAAGTCTTTTCTTTAATTCACAATGAATTACAAAGTCATGACGAGATTGAAAAATCTAAAATGATGAGAATTTATAGAGATGTTCGATTCTCTATTGATAAAACCCCATATAAAACTCATTTCGGAAACTCTTTTTCTAGATTAGGAAAAGACCTAAGAGGTAGTTATTTTTTAAGAATTAAACCTGGCGAATCATTTCTTGCTGGTGGATTTTGGGAGCCTAATAAAGAAGATTTATATAGGATTCGGAAAGAAATTGAGTTGGATGCATCAGACATTAGAGTCCTCTTAGAAAATGATGATCATCAAAAATATTTCGGAAATAAATTTGAAAGCTTTAATGAATTAAAAACTGCTCCTAGAGGTTTTGATAAAAATCATCCAGATATAGATTTACTTCGTAAAAAAGGGTTTATATCTATTAGAAAATTTACCGATTTAGAGGTGTTATCAAAAAATTTCACTCACGAAGTTTATGAAAGTTACAAAGCATTACGACCTTTTTTCGACTTATTTAGTGAGATATTAACAACCAACTTAAATGGAGAAACTATCATTTAGGTTTTTAGATATCTCTTTTTTTAAGACTACATAAGTAATTATCGTTGCTAATGTATCTCCTATAGCAAAAGAGAACCAAACACCATCAATACCATAGTAAATAGGTAATAAATAGGCTAGTGGTATTAAAAATAAACCTTGTTTTAATAAAGTTAAGAACAATGCTGGTAACGCTTTACCTGCGGCTTGAAAATAAGCTGAACCTATTAGTTGTATTGCTATAATTGGAGAAACTAAAAAGACTAAAATCATTGCTCTTGGTGTTTCATTTAATAAAATTATATCTGTAGAAAAGACACTTATAATTTCTTTCGAAAAGATAATTATTAATATATAAATTAAACTCGTAACAGCACAACCATAAATTATTGCTTTTTTAATTGTTTCTTTTACCCTATCATATTTTTTTGCACCATAATTATATCCTGCAATTGGAAGAAAACCTTGAGTAATTCCCATTATAGGAAATAAAGCAAACATCATTACCCGGTTAATAATACCGAATATTGAAATGGAAATTTCTCCACCATATTTATATAATGAATAATTTAAAACAATCATTAAAACACTAATTGTTCCTTGTCTGACTACAGAGACTCCACCTAACTTTATAATTTCATTTACGATTGAAAAATTTAATCGGAAGTTTTTAGTAATAATTCTTAATTCACTTTTATTAGATATAAAAAAATATAAAATAAATAACCCACAACTTGCATAGGCGATAGAGGTAGCTAGACCTGCACCATACATACCTAGATTCATATATTTTATAAATATAATATCTAAGACAATATTTACAACAGCTGGAACCATCATTGCATACATTGCAAATTTAGGTTTTCCAACGGCTCTGATTACAGGGTTTCCCATCATGGCAAAGGTTAAGAAAGGAACACCGTATATAATTACATCAAAATATTCTTGGCTAGGACTTAATATTCCCCCTTTTGCACCAAATATTGATAAAATTTCTGTGCTATAAATATTACCGACTACTACAAAGAATAATGCTAAAATAGTTGTTAAGCTAATTTGATTTCCAAAAGTAAGAAATGCTTTTTCTGAATTATTATTACCTAAAGCCCTTGATATAATGGAACTTCCTCCAATACCAATACCCATTCCTATTGAAGAGATCATAAATGCAATTGGTAAAACAACAGTAATTGCTGCAATCGCTAGAACACCAATCCATTGCCCTACAAAAATAGTATCAACAATCATATTTAAAGACATTACAAGAATTCCTATAGATGCTGGAACTGCTTGTTTTATCAATAAAGTACTAATTTTCTCTGTTCCTAGTTCGGAGGCTACTTTTGTCATAATGAATCGTCTGCAAAGATGATAATTTAAAAATGATATAAAGTAAATCATATATAAATTATTGTCATGAAAATATTAATATTTTATAAGTTTGTAAAAAAGTCATTATGAGTAAATTTTTTGAATTAAAAAGAATTGTAGAATTAATAGATATAGACGAATTAAATCACGTGAATAATACTGTTTACGTAAAATGGATGGATGATATAGCAAGAAAACACTGGATATTTTTAACTAAAGAAAAAAATGTATTAGCTTATGTTTGGGTAGTATTAAAGCATGAGATTGAATATATTAATCAAGCATTTATAAATGATGAAATTATAATAAAAACTTGGGTAGGGGAGACCAAAGGTTTTAAGTCTGAAAGATATTTTGAATTTTATAAGAATAAACAATTATTGGTTAAGTCTATAACTACTTATGGGATGTTAGATTCTAAAACTTTTAAACCTACTAGAATAAGAGAAAATGTACTAAAACTATTAGAACCTTTTAAATAAAAGTATCTTTGTATCTCTAAATTTAGAAAGATAATTATGTCAACATTTTCAGCATTAGGAATACGTAAAGAATATATACAAGGATTAAATGAATTAGGAATAAAAATACCTTCAGAAATTCAAGAAAATGCAATTCCTATTTTAATAAAAAATAATACTGACTTTGTAGGATTAGCTCAAACTGGTACTGGTAAGACAGCCGCTTTTGGTTTGCCAATTTTGCATAATATTGTTACAGAAAAAGATGAGATTCAAGCTTTAATTTTATCACCAACAAGAGAACTTGTCCAACAAATTAAAAAACAACTTTTTAAGTTCACAAAATATTGTGAAGACAAAATATTTCTTGAAGCTATTTTTGGTGGTGAAAAAATTGATATTCAGATTAATAAATTAAAAAGGACTACTCATGTTGTAGTGGCAACCCCAGGAAGATTAGTTGATTTAATTGAGAGAGGTGATATAGATATTAGTAATATAAAAACTTTGGTCTTAGATGAAGCTGATGAAATGCTCTCTATGGGATTTAAGCAAGATTTAAATCGAATTTTGAAATTTACTACTGGTGAGAGAAATACTTGGTTATTCTCAGCAACTATGCCAGAAGAAATTCAGCGTATCATTAAAATCTATATGGATGCAAATTCACCAAGAGTTGAGATTAATAAGAGTTCTTTAGTGAATGATAATATTAGACATCAATTTATTAAAACTACTATTAAACAGAAAACAAACGATATAATATCTTATATAGAAAAACGAGGAACCGAAAGAGGAATTATTTTTTGTAGAACTAAATTAGGTGTCCAGAACCTTTGTCATCAGTTAAAAGAGGAAGGCTTTTCTGTTGGTGCTCTGGAGGGAGATATGCAGCAAAGAGATCGTGAGAAAGCAATGAGAGCATTTAAAAATGAAAGCACACAATATTTAATATCAACGGATGTTTCGGCAAGGGGAATAGATGTAAGAGGCCTAGAGTTTATTATTCATCATCAATTACCTGAGCAATTAGAATACTACACGCATAGGAGTGGAAGAACAGCAAGAGCTGGAAAAACTGGTAATTCTATTGCTTTTATTTTACCAAGTGAACTAGAGAAAATTCATGAAATTCAAAAAGAATTAAAGATTAAATTTACAGAAGTAGAAAAGTACTAATGGATTTAATCTATATCTTAGACATTACAGGAACATTTGCATTTGCTATCAGTGGAGCATTATTTGCTTCAGATAAAAAATTTGATTTATTTGGTGTAATTATTATTGCTTTTGTCACCGCTGTTGGAGGTGGAATGCTGAGAGATATTTTAATGGATGCTCATCCAATAAATTGGATTGGTGATTTGAATTACGTTTGGACAATTTTGATAGCAGTTATTTTCACTATGCTATTTAAAAGTAAAATAGCTCCATTAAGTAAAACTATGTTTTTGTTTGATACCATCGGTATCGGTGTTTTTACTTTAATTGGGGTGCAAAAAGGATTTAGTTATGGCTTACATCCTTTTGCAGCAATTATTATGGGTATGATTTCTTCAGTCTTTGGAGGTGTTCTAAGAGATGTTCTTACTAATCAAATACCTCTTATTTTTCAAAAAGAAATTTATGCATCAGCTTGTCTTATTGGGGGTTTAGTTTTTTGGATATCAAATTATTTTGAGTTTTCCCAATCAATACAATTTTTTGTAACTTTAGTATCAGTTATATTGGTAAGATCTATAGCCGTAAAATTTCATTTAGAGTTACCAAAAATTAAGGATGATTTATTTAGTAAAATGAAATAAAATGAAACAAATTAATTTTAAAAACATCTCTGAATTTAGAAAAATGTTGGGTAAAAGTTTACCAGATGGAGATTGGTATATAATAACTCAGCAAATGATAAATGATTTTGCAAATGCGACTCTAGACAAACAATGGATTCATATTGATGAGGAGAGAGCAAAAAAAGAAAGTCCTTTCAAAAAAACAGTTGCTCACGGATTTATGTCAGTGGCTATGATTTCTAAAATGCTAGACAACGCTTTTAAAATTAAAAGTCTAAAGATGGGATTAAATTATGGAATGAATAAAGTTCGTTTCCCAAATCCTGTTCTTGTAAATAGTGAATTAAGAATGTTGTCATCAATTAAAGAAATTGAAAATTTAGGTGTTTCTGGTATTAAAGTAACTTTTAATTGCATTATTGAAATTAAGGGACAAGAAAAACCAGCTTGTGTCGTAGAGTTTATAGCGGCGCTATTTGAGTAAATTCGACCATTAACAATCTATTATAGCTAATCTACTTTTATTATTTTTTTTATAAAATATATATTATTCTCTAATGAATTTATTTTTATAAAATAAACACCCGGGGTTAATTTTGAAAGATTTACTATATTCTCCATCTTACCTATTTGCTCAGAGTGAATCTTAATTCCGAGTATATTAAAAATATCTACATAATATAATCCTTCAGTATTCAAGTTAATAAAAATATTTTTTTCAACAGGATTAGGAAAAATATTAACATCATTAATAAGGTTAGTCTGATTAGAGTCATTTAAAATGGTAGTAAAAAAAGAACTTGACAATTCAAATGCTTCTTTACCAATTTTTTCACCAATGATTCGCCCACGAATATCATCCATTGGCGGATGAATTCCACCCCATATTCTTGATAGGCTAGTTTGATCAGATGCATCCCTATATGTCGCCCATTGCAAGGTAAAATCTTCTGTTGGCCCTTCTTCAAAAACTAAAAAATCATTTTTTGTAACATTGAAATTACCTATTCCACCTGGGAAAAAAGAATCATTGGTAATTAGTGTCAATACTTCTGAAGCTGCTCTCGAAAAAGCAGAATGTCCAGAAAGATATCCAGCAAAAGGTGGGCTAACAAATGTAGGTCGTTGATATGGCCACCAATGCGAACCTAAAATCCAATCAACACCTGCAAAATCTGTATTTGGATTGATTATAAAGTCTGGTCCTCTCCAAGATTTTATTTTTATCTTACCAAGATTTTGATTAAGATTTCCGACCAAATCGTCATCATCATTAATAAGTTCAATTAAATTTTCTATTAATGGTAAGCCATGTGGATCATAACTAGGAAGATTCATATCAGAACTTTGTCCTTTAGATGCCATATATCTAATAGCAGAAATTGGCCTTGTGAAATCATAATATCCTTTAATACCCCAAATGCTAATTGCAGTGTCATGCATGGCACCACCTAATGCTAAATAACTTTTCACATCCCATTCTAATGCTTCAAGTTCTCTAGATGAATTTCCAAAGGTTTTTTTAGATAATGGGTGATCACTAACATAGTTTAAAATTGTAAACCAGTGTCCTGGAGGTGTCTCAGAATCTGGACCATCTGCCCAGAATTCTGCTAGTACTCTTGAATAATCTGCTCTTTTAACAAAATTATCCTCATAGACTTCGCCAGTAACCGGATTTAATTGATGCCCTTGTCCAACATCACCGCCAGTGTCAAAATTATAAAAGTTTTTATATTCATTAAAGGTCGTAGGAAAATCATTGATGTCAATATTTCCGATGGAGTTCGGAGAAATATTTATAAAAACTTCGTCATTAGGATCTAATTGTGCTGACCAAGAAATTACTAATGAAAAATTCCACTTGTAAGGATCACTGATTCCGTTGCCGTTTGATTCTTGAATATAATCTGGAGGTCCTGGGTTATGATAAACATATGAATCAAAATTATTATTTAAAATTTCTAAATTATTTTCTTTTAAAGCAAATGGAATGACTTCCCCCCATTCTGGACTTAAAAAATCGGGAGTATTAAGAGCAAATGGATTTCCAGCTTGATCAACAAAAACATCAAAAGCTAAAGGTTGCCATCTATTTGGATTAATTTCTATATTATCTTCATAAAACATTAAAACGAGTGGATCATTTTCAGCCTGATAATATCTATTATCATAGAGGTTTATTTCATTGGATCCATCTTGTAATCCAAAATCTATCATTTTTGCGGCTAAATAATTGCCAAGTGCTGCATAAGAGCCTGAACTATAATCTACAGTTGTTATATTTTTATCATATCCAAGAGATGTGAAAAAATTTTCTAATGAGGTGAATGTTTGTGAAGCATTTGGTGAATAACTAAACCTATGAGCTAATAATCTAAAAATAGCATAGCTTATTATTTCTTTACTAGCTTCATCTTTATTTATTGGAATTGTTATGGGGTTATATTCAGTATAATATCCTCCAAAAGTATTACCTAAAAAAATAGTTTGAGCATTATTATGGAATATCGCCCAAGCATCATACATAATTACAGAAGAATGAAACAAATTCCTTGCATGAACAGTTGGTCTTGCAAAATCATTTCTAATAGCACTTAAAAGTTCCTCATTCCATTGTCTTGCAATAGAATTTTGACCAACAAGAGAGCTTGAAAATAAAGTTGTTGAAAATATTAAAAATAGAAAAATATGTTTTTTGATCATTACTTAAATAAACACGTAAATTTATTAAATTTACTGAATAATCAAAGTATTAGTATTAATAGTTTTACTAAAAATTTGACTAAATTTCATCATATTATTCTATAAATCAGTTAAAAATATTATCTTTGCAAAGTAAGAAAGAATACATAGTACCTTTAAATTTGATTCGATTTTTAATTTTAAGTAAAGTATTTTATCCTTAACATAACGTATAATCATATAATCATTTATTTAGTTAATGGCAAAATCACAGCAGACATTTAGTAAGAGTGAAAAAGAAAAGAAGCGCTTAAAGAAAAAGCTAGACAAGAAAAAGAAAATGGACGCTCGTAAGGCTGACAGAGAAGAAAACGGTACAGAAGGAATCCAGTTTGCCTATGTAGATCATAATGGTAATTTAACTGATACGCCTCCAGATCCAGATTTAAAAATAGAAGTTGAATTAGAAGATATTGCTGTTTCAGTTCCTAAAAAAGAAGATTTACCACAAGAGGATCCTGTAAGAAAAGGTAAAGTATCTTTCTTTGATTCATCTAAAGGATTTGGATTTATTATAGACTCTATGAATAACGAAAAATATTTTACTCACGTTAGTGGTTTAATAGATACTATTATAGAGAATGATAAAGTATCTTTCGAATTAGAAAGAGGAATGAGAGGAATGAATGCCGTTAAGGTTACTAAAATATAGTTTACAAAACATTTTTGTATTAAGAAAATCTACATTTAGTAGGTTTTTTTTTGTTTATATTTTACTTAAAGAACAGTGAAACATCAGTCTTTAATACATAAATAGCTTAATTTTTAGAAAAAATTTAAAAAAAATCAATAATTTTATTGTTATATTGAATTATAGAGTCATCTTTGTAAATTAATAACTAATAATAATATTATGAATAAAGGTACAGTAAAGTTCTTCAATGAATCTAAAGGATTCGGATTTATAACTGAAGAAGGAGTAGAAAAAGATCATTTCGTTCACATTTCTGGATTAATCGATGAGATTAATGAAGGAGACCAAGTTGAATTTGATTTACAAGAAGGAAACAAAGGATTAAATGCAGTTAACGTAAAAGTTATCTAATTATATATTTTAAGTTTTTAAAAAGACCCATCAATTTTGATGGGTCTTTTTTATTGCTTATATTTTATATTTGCTATGAGAAAGCAGAATATTATATAATTAATAATATTTTCGATTAAAATTATATTTACAATAGCTTAAAAAAATTTTTATGTCAAATCGTTTTTCCGACTTAGGAATTAATTCAAACTTTCAACAAAGTTTATCTGATCTACAAATTTCTGAACCTACAGATATTCAAAAAAAAGTAATTCCAGTCTTCTTAAATAATAAACAAGATTTAGTCGCATTAGCAAAAACAGGAACAGGTAAAACTATTGCTTTTGGTTTGCCTCTGTTACAATTAATTGATGCAGAAAAGAACTTTATTCAAGCTTTAGTTCTAGTCCCCACAAGAGAACTTGGCCAACAAATTTATAATAACCTAATGTTATTTGCATCTAATACCCCTGAAATTTCCATAGCAGTTATTTGTGGAGGAATTCCTATAAAACCACAAATAGATCGCTTAAAAAGCACCACACATATAATTGTAGCTACACCTGGCCGTTTAACTGATTTAGTAAAACGCGATGCGGTTGATATTAAAAATATCTCTTATTTTATTCTTGATGAAGCCGATGAGATGGTTAGTGCATTAAAAGAAGGTCTAGATAGTATAATTAAAGTAATTCCAAAAAAGAGGAGAACTTTACTGTTTACAGCAACAATGTCGGGGGCTATTAACCAATTGATTAACAATTACATGTCTAATAATGTCATTAACATCGAAGTCGATATGTCTACATTAGGGCATCAGGGAATAGATCATCAATACGTAATTGTTGATCCGATTGAGAAATTAGAAGTTCTATTACACTTTTTGAATTCTAAAGAGGGGCAGAGAGGAATTATTTTTTGTAAAACAAAAGCAGCAGTTAATAAATTGGCAAAAAACTTGGCAATTAATAAATTCTCATCAGGTGCAATTCATGGTAGTCTAACTCAAGGAATTCGTGACCGTATAATGGGACAATTTAGAGAAGGTTATTTGGATATATTAATAGCTACAGATTTGGCAGCTAGAGGTATAGATGTGAAAGAAATAACATACGTAGTCAACTATCATCTTCCAGACACTTATGAAGCTTATGTTCATCGAAGTGGACGTTCAGCAAGAGCAGGTGCAAAAGGACTTTCTCTTACAATACTTCAAAAAGAAGAAATTAAAGATATTTCAGATTTTGAAAAAGAATTAGGCATCGTTTTTAAACCTTTTTCAAAAGCAGACTCACAAAGTATAGAAGAGAATAATGGTCTTTTATGGGCGAAGAAAATATTTAAAACAAGACCAAATAAAAATATTAAAGAAGAGTTTAGAAATAAAATCAAAACAGTTTTTCATCATTTGACAAAAGAAGAATTAATTGAGAAATTATTAGCAAATTATTTATCTCAAAATGACTCTAAATTATTAGGATCAAAAAATAAATAATAGTTTTGTAATTTATGGATGATAAAAAGAATGAAATAGATATAGAGTCCTGTATATCAACAATTCAGTTATTACTCGACAATACAAATAAGCTATTTGAGTTGCCAGAAGCTCAAAGAATAGCATTATTTAAGGTTACAGGGCAATTATCTAGACCAAATCGTGAAGAATTTCAGCGTAGAAGGAAGGATGCGAAAAAAGCTACAAAACGTAAAATGATTGCTAAGGATACCCATGCAAGAAAATCAACAGGTATTCGATCTGCCAGAGAAGCATCATTATTTGTCGCTCCAAAATTACTGTCGGCAAATGTAATAAAAGAGGATACCCCAGAATTAGAATCACCAAGAAATTGTTATGTATGTAAATCTCTTTTTACAAAACTACATCATTTTTATGATACAATGTGTTCTAAATGTGGTGACTTAAATTATACAAAACGATTTCAAACTACAGATTTAAATGATCAAGTAGCAGTAATTACGGGTTCCAGACTTAAGATAGGTTATCATATTACTTTAATGTTATTACGCTCTGGAGCAACAGTTGTAGCGACAACTCGTTTTCCTGCAGATTCTGCTATTCGTTTTTCAAAAGAAGAAGATTATAAAGATTGGAGTGATCGGTTACATATTCATGGATTGGATTTAAGACATATTCCAAGTGTTGAAATTTTCTGTAATTATATAGAACAGAAGTACAACAGATTAGATATTTTAATAAATAATGCAGCGCAAACAGTAAGAAGACCTTCAGGTTTTTATTTTCATCTAATGGAAAATGAAAAGTCACCTATTAATGAACTCCCAAAATTTGCACAAAAATTATTAGAAAATCATTCAGAATGTTTAAAAGAATTATCAGATTTAAGTAAAAACATATCTAATTCTAATAAAAATAATATATTACCTGTTACTTGGCATGGTTCAGAGCCAGGTATTGGTTTAACTAACTCAGCAGCACTATCTCAAATTCCATATAGTTTTGATAATTCTTTACAAGCAAAAGAAGTTTTTCCAGAGGGAAAATTAGATGCTGACTTACAACAAGTAGATCTAAGAAAAACAAATAGTTGGCGTTTGAAATTAGGTGAAATAGAGACAACTGAAATGGTAGAAGTACAGTTAGTTAATGCAGTAGCACCTTTTGTATTATGTAATAGATTATCAAATCTAATGATGAAAGAGAACACTGGGAAAAAGCATATCATTAATGTTTCTGCTATGGAGGGAAAATTTCATCGATTTAAAAAAGTTGATAGACACCCACATACAAATATGGCGAAAGCAGCTTTAAATATGCTAACACATACCTCTTCAGCAACATTTGCAAAACAAGGAATTTATATGAATGCTGTCGATACAGGCTGGGTTACAGATGAGGATCCTGATGAACTGTCTAAAAATAAAATTAAAATTCATGACTTTCAGCCACCACTAGATATTGTTGACGGTGCAGCAAGAGTAATGGACCCCTTAATCGATGGAATCAATTCAGGTAAGCATTGGTCTGGAAAGTTTTTAAAGGACTATTTCCCAATCGATTGGTAATTAATGATAGTGAGATTAAATTATAATTATTAAATATAGATATATGGCAAATATTATCAAAGATCAACAAGATATTTTAGCAAAATTAAATATTAGTGAACTAAATCCGATGCAAGAGGAGGCTATTTCTGTAATAGAATCAAACAGAAATACAATTCTATTATCTCCTACTGGAACTGGTAAAACTTTGGCTTTTTTATTACCAATAATTAAAACTTTAGATCCAGAATCTAAAGATGTTCAAGTTTTAATTTTAGTTCCTTCTCGAGAATTAGCTATTCAAATTGAACAAGTTGTTCGAAATATGGGTTCTGGTTTTAAAGTAAACGCAGTTTATGGTGGTCGTCCGATGTCAAAAGATAAAATAGAATTAAAACATGTGCCAGCAATTTTAATAGGAACACCAGGAAGAATTTCTGACCATTTTGCCAATGAGAGATTTTCTAAAAATCATATCAAAACGTTAATATTAGATGAATTCGATAAATCGTTAGAGGTTGGTTTTGAATATGAAATGAGAGGTATTATTAATCAATTATCATCATTGAATAGTCGAGTTTTAACCTCGGCTACACAAGGTTTAGAAATCCCTGAATTTGTAGGGTTAAATCAACCAAAAATAATTAATTACTTGAAAAAGAAAGTTATTTCTAAATTAGAAGTAAAAACAGTTGTCGCATCCGCTAAGAATAAATCTCAAACATTAGTTGATTTGATTTTACATTTAGGAAATCAGCCAGGTATTATTTTTTGTAATTTAAAAGACAGTATTAGTAAAGTAAGTCAGTTTTTAGATAAAAATAAAATTTCTCATAGTTGTTTCTCCGGAGGAATGGAGCAAAGAGATAGAGAACGTTCACTTATTAAATTTAGAAATGGAACAAGTCAAATATTGATTGCAACAGATTTAGCTGCAAGAGGAATTGATATTCCAGAATTAAAATTTATTATTCATTATGAACTTCCCAAAGTAGAGGAAGATTTCACCCATAGAAATGGAAGAACAGCAAGAGTAGATTCCAAAGGAACAGCTTATGTGTTAAAATGGGAAAAAGAAAATTTACCTGATTTTATTAAGAAATCAAAAATAGAAGACATCTCCAAAAGAGCAATTCGAAAACCACAATACTGGGAAACTTTATTCATTTCTGGTGGCAGAAAAGATAAAATATCGAAGGGAGATATTGCAGGTCTATTTTTCAAAAAAGGAAATATCAGTAAAGATCAATTAGGGAGTATTGAATTAAAGCAAGATTGTGCATTTGTGGCTGTTCCAATTACTATTGCAACTGATTTAGTTGAAAAATTAAATAATTTACGTTTAAAAAAGAAAAAAGTCAGAGTCATTATTATTTAAATATTTAATATGTTATTTTATTACTACCAATAATATTTTTAATTTTGTTATTATGGTTGACGAAAAATTATTACAATATTTTGAAGGTTATTTAACTGAGAAAAGAAAAGCATTATTCAAGAAAGTTTTAGAAGATAGAACAAGGCATTTTACAGTTGTTTTAGAAGATATATTTCAATCTCATAATACTAGTGCAGTTTTAAGAACTTGTGATATTTTTGGAATTCAAGATATTCATGTAATTGAGAATAAATATAATCAGAAAGTCTCTAAGCATGTTGCAAAAGGTTCTCAAAAATGGTTATCAATTAATAGATATAAATCTGATGGAGATAATACAAAAACTTGTTTAGAATCTTTAAAATCTAAAGGTTATCAAATTATTGCTACAACTCCGCACAATAACTCTTGTTTATTAGAGGATTTTGATATTAATAAGAAATCAGCTTTTGTTTTTGGAGTTGAAGCTGAGGGAGTTTCTGATTATGTAAAGCAAAATGCTGATGGATATCTTAAAATACCAATGGTTGGATTTACTGAGAGCTTAAATATTTCTGTAGCTGCTGCAATTATTTTACAAAAAATTACCTCAAAATTGAGAAACTCAAATTCAAATTGGAAATTATCAAACGTAGAGAAAAAAACTTTATATTTCAATTGGATAAAAGGCACTATTAAAAATGTTATTAAAATTGAGGAGTATTATCAACAAAAATTAAAAAATTAATAATTTTTACTAGTCTAATTAATAATAATTTTTTCAATACTAGCAGAAGAATCACAACGTTTTACTAGTAAACTTATATTTTTTAACTCATTTTTACCAGTGATATAATACTCTGCGCAAGGCTTTTGTCTTGGATTACCTTTACCAAAATCAACATCAGCTTTCTTTAAAATTTTTGAAATTTTTAATGTATCTATTTTGTAAAGTTCCATTGATTTCACTGCATCATTAGAGAATAAACGTTTTCTTATACGAATAGTTTTTAGAGTTCTTGCATCCATTCCATAATCGAATGAAGCATTTTTTTTCTGCCAAAAAAAGTAAACACCAACTGATCCGATAGATAAACCTATTAAATATATTCCAATTCTTTTTACGAGCATTATAAATTTTTGAAGTGCAAATTTAGTTTTTTAATGATAAAAAAACTTATAATATTAATAAATTAATATCTCTAAAAGGTATGTCAAACCAATCACTAACTGACTTATTTGTTAGCACTCCATGATAAAAATACATCCCATTTCGTAAACTTTTGTCAAAACGTGCCGTATTTTCAAACCCTCCTTCTTCAGCAATGTTTAATAAATATGGAGTAAATATATTACTTATTGACACTGATGCAGTTCTAGAATACCTTGCTGGGATATTTGGAACACAATAATGTATAACTCCATGCTTTATAAATGTTGGGGATTTGTGAGATGTTAAAATAGATGTTTCAAAACAACCACCTCTATCTATAGATACATCAATAATAATAGCACCTTCTTTCATTTTCTCTATCATTGATTCAGTTGCTATAATTGGTGATCTATTTTTTCCTCTAATAGCCCCTATAGCTATATCACATCGCATTAAAGCCTTAGCTAAAGACTTAGGTTGTATTGTCGATGTATATATAGGTGTGTTTAAGCTTAGTTGTAACTTTCTTAATTTTGTGATAGAATTATCAAAAACTTTAACTCTAGCTCCTAATCCAATAGCAGTTCTAGCAGCAAACTCACCGACTGTTCCAGCACCTAAAATAACAACACTTGTTGGAGGCACTCCTCCAATATTTCCTAAAAGTAATCCATTTCCCTTATTAACCCCGCTCATTAACTCTCCTGCAATTAGCACAGACGCTGTACCAGCAATTTCGCTTAAAGACTTTACTAAAGGGTAAGTGTCATCATCATCTTTTATATAATCAAATGCAATGGCAGTAATTCTTTTTTTGGCTAAATTTTCAAAGTAACTTTTTGTTTGTGTTTTTAATTGTAGTGAAGATATTAAAATTGTTTGTGGATTTATATATTCGATTTCAGTTTTTGAAGGTGGAGCAACTTTCAAAATAATATTACATTTAAATGCTTCTTCAATATTATATGATATTTTTGCACCTGCATCAGAATATTCTTTATCAGTATAATTAGCACCATCTCCTGCGCCAGTTTCTAGAACAATTCTATGACCATTAGCAGTAAATGCAGCTACCGCATCTGGAGTTAAACAAACACGTTTTTCACCCAGAGAAGTTTCTTTTGGTAGACCAATAAATAAATCCCCTTTTTGTTTTTTAATTTCAAGCATTTCTGATTGTGGTAATAACTCTTCTTTACTAAAGGGAGAAAAAGCACTCATAAGTTTTATTTTATTTGAATATTACGTTCGCCATTTTTTAAAATAGATAAATGAATATGAACAGCATCTAAAGGTAATAAATTTTGGATATTTTCGGGCCATTCTATTAAACACCAATTATTATTGTATAAATAATCTTCAATTCCCATATCCAAAGCTTCTTCTTCTTTAGTTAATCTATAAAAATCAAAATGAAAAACCTTGTCATTTTCTAAAGTAACATATTCGTTCACTAGAGAATAAGTCGGAGAGGAGACATTATCTTTTACACCAAGAGCTAAACATATTTCTTTGATAAGTGTTGTTTTACCAACACCCATATCTCCATTAAAAAGAAGAGTTCCTTTTTTATTTTTTGTAATTAATTCCTGGGCAATGGATGACAAATCATCCAAAGAATAATTTTTATTCATATTGTAAAAATAAGTGAAGAAATTTATTTAATATTAATATCATCGAATCATTTTAAAAGAGTTAAAAAATTATTTAGGACTATAAATAGCACATGGAATTATGACTTCTTCTAAGGATATACCTCCATGTTGATAAGTGTTTTTATAATAATTTACAAAATGATTAAAGTTATTAGGATAAGCAAAGAAGAGATCTTCTTTGGCAAAAATAAATGGACTATTCATAGCAATTGTTGGTAGAAATATATCTTTAGGGTTTTTCGCTGCATAAACATCTTTATCTTGATATGACAAACTTCTACCCGTTTTGTATCTTAAATTAGAACTAATATTTTTATCTCCAATTACTTTCGTTGGGTTTTTACAGTTAATTGTTCCGTGATCGGTAGTAATAATCAACTTTTGCCCAAGTTTTTGAGCTTTTTGAATAATATCAAATAAAGGAGAATTCTTAAACCAACTTAATGTCAAGCTTCTGTATGCTTTATCATCAGCGGCCAATTCTTTAATTACCTCCATTTCTGTTTTAGAATGCGAAAGCATATCAACAAAATTATAAACTACAGCAGTTAAATCGTTTTGTTTTGTTCCATTATAACTTTCGGCTAGTTCTTTACCATTCTTTAAAGAAGTGATTTTATAATATTCGTGTTTAATGTTTAGACCTAAACGCTTAATTTGTTCTGTTAAAAACTCATTTTCAAAGAGGTTCATACCCCCTTGATCAGTATCATTTTTCCAGTAGTTTGGATATGATTTTTCCATTTCTAAAGGCATTAGACCTGAAAAAATCGCATTTCTTGCATACTGTGTAGCAGTTGGAAGTATAGAGAAATAAGAATATTCTGTTTCTTTCTTATAATGATTATTAATTATTGGTTCTAAAATTCTATATTGATCGTATCGTAAATTATCAACAATTACCCATAGTACACCTTGTTCTTTATTTAATTCTGGAACTACATAATCTTTAAACAAAGTATTTGAAAATGTAGGTTTATCATTAGAGGTTAAAAAATCTTCGTAATTTTTTTTAATAAACTTAAAAAAATGATTATTAGCTTCTTGCTTTTGTCCTTCTAAAATACTTAACATACCAGAATCAGAAATATTCTCCAATTCTAATTCCCAGTGAACCAATTTTTTATATAATGTTATCCATTCCTCATAAGTATTAGCAATCACTAAGTCCATAGAGATTTTTCTAAATTCTTGTTGATAATTGGAACTTGTTTTTTCTGAAACTAATCTAGAATGATCTAAATTTTTCTTTAAACTCAATAAAATTTGATTTGGATTTACAGGTTTTATTAAATAGTCTGCAATTTTAGAACCTATAGCTTCTTCCATAATATATTCTTCCTCACTTTTGGTAATCATAACAATAGGCAGGTTTGCTTTTAGTTGTTTGATTTCTAAAAGTGTTTCTAAACCAGAAATACCAGGCATATTTTCATCTAAGAAAACAATATCAAAATTATTTTCATCAACTAAATCAATTGCATCAGATCCATTGGAACATGAAGTAACATTATAATTCTTACGTTCTAAAAATAAAATATGTGGCTTTAATAATTCTATTTCATCATCTACCCATAAAATCTTTAAGCTGCTCATAAATTATCAATTTTATTGACTAACGATAAATATATTCAAATGTTATTTGATTTTACATTTTAAATCATAAAATATTACCAATAAAAATAAGTTTTAAAGTATTGTTTGTATTTTGCAATCAAATAAATATAATATTAAATTGAAATCAAACAAATTAAAAATTTTAAATGATCCTATTTACGGTTTTATTAAAATACCAAACTCTTTATTATTTGATATTATAGAACACCCTTATTTTCAGCGGCTTCGAAGAGTTTCTCAAATGGGTTTATCTAATTTAGTATATCCGGGTGCAAATCATACTCGTTTTCATCATGCAATAGGTTGTTTACACTTAATGCAAAAAGCTGTTCAAGTTTTACAGTTTAAACAGATAGAAATTTCAGATGAAGAATCAAACGCCCTATACATTTCAATTTTATTACATGATATTGGTCATGGTGCTTTTTCCCATGCACTAGAGCATAGTATTGTTAACGGTATTTCTCATGAAGAAATATCACTAAAATATATGAAAAAATTAAATGATGAATTTGATGGTCAATTAACTTTAGCTATTGAAGTTTTTGAGGGAAACTATAAGCGTAAATTTTTAAATCAATTAATTTCAAGTCAATTAGATATAGATCGTCTAGATTATCTAAAAAGAGATAGTTTTTATACAGGAGTAGCAGAGGGAAATATATCATCAGAAAGATTAATAACAATGATGAATGTAGTTAATGATGAATTAGTTATTGAAGAAAAAGGAATATATTCAGTAGAGAAATTTTTAATTGCTCGAAGATTAATGTATTGGCAAGTATATCTTCATAAAACTGGATTAGCTGCAGAAAACATGTTGGTCAACGTTTTAAGAAGAGCAAAGGAACTATCTAACAGTGGAGAAAAATTATTTGCTAGTAGGGCATTATCATATTTTTTAAATACTAAAATTTCTAATAATAACTTTTCAGATAAAACTTTAGATCTTTTTTCTAAATTAGATGATTTTGATATATTATCTGCAATAAAAGAATGGACATATCATTCAGATAATATTTTGTCATCACTGTCGAAAATGATCATAAATAGAAAGCTTTTAAAAGTAGAAGTGCAACAAAATATCTTCTTGGAAGAAGATATTAACAAGATTAAATATAAAATTAAACAATCATTTAAATTATCAGAAAAAGATTTAGAATATTTTGTTTTTCAAAAAAAAATCGAAAACCAAGCTTATAACCCTTTAAAACCTATACAAATTTTAAATAAAAAAGGAAAGTTAGAGGATATTGTAAATGCATCTGATCAATTAAATTTATTTGCATTAACTAAACCTGTTATAAAATATTTTGTTTGTTATCCAAAGCAAATGAAATTAGTGAAATCATAAGAATTTTTATATTTTTGTAGAAGATGAAATTTACAGCTGAGCAGATATCAGAATTATTGGAAGGTGAAGTTGTTGGTAATCCAACAGAAGAAGTTTCTAAATTATGTAAAATAGAAGAAGGTCAAAAAGGATCTTTAACTTTTTTATCTAATCCTAAATATAATTCATTCATATATTCTACAAAAGCTTCTATAGCAATTGTAAATAAAAGTTTTATTCCTGAGAAAGAGATAAAAATTACTTTAATAAAAGTAGAAGATGCTTATAGTTCCTTCTCAAAGTTATTAGAATTTTATAATACTACAAAAAACAATAAACTTGGAAGAGAAACTCCAAACTATATATCAGACTCTGCTTCAATTGGAACAAATGAATATATTGGTGCATTTTCATATATAGGCAATGATGTTAAAATAGGTGACAATGTGAAAATTTTCCCCAATGTTTTTATTGGAGATAATTCTATAATTGGTAATAATTGTATTATTTTTTCGGGAGTTAAAATCTATAGTGATACTGAAATTGGTAATAATTGTAAAATTCATTCTTGTACTGTTATCGGTGCTGATGGTTTTGGTTTTGCTCCAAATGAAAATGGAGAATACAAAGCTATTCCCCAAATTGGAAATGTAATTATTGAAGACAATGTAGATATTGGTTCTAGTTCAACTATAGATAGAGCAACATTGGGATCTACAATAATAAGAAAAGGCGTAAAATTAGATAATCAAATTCAGATAGCACACAACGTAGAGATAGGTGAAAACACTGTTATAGCATCTCAGACAGGTATTGCTGGATCTTCTAAAATAGGTAAAAATTGTATGATTGGTGGTCAAGCTGGTGTTTCAGGTCACCTATTAATAGGCAATAATGTAAAAATATTAGCACGAGCAGGTGTAACAAAAAATATTAAAGATAACCAGATAGTAAATGGACATCCAGCCTTTAAAGCTAACGATTTTAATAAAAGTTATGTCCATTTTAAAAATTTGCCACTAATTGTTAAGAAAGTTAGTATTTTAGAGAATAAATTTAATGCTCAAAAAATTAACACAAATGAGTAATAAACAAAAAACAATTAAGAATGAAGTTTCTTTATCTGGTGTTGGATTACACACCGGAGTTACCGTCACAATGACTCTAAAACCAGCTCTTGCAAACCACGGTTTTGCATTTATGCGTGTAGATTTAGAGGGAAAACCAGTTGTGGAAGCAAAGGCAGAATATGTAATTAATACACAAAGAGGTACTAACCTAGAGAAAAATGGAGTTCAAATTCAAACCTCAGAACATGTTTTAGCAGCAGCAGTAGGTCTAGATATTGATAATTTATTGATCGAGATTGATGCATCTGAACCACCAATTATGGATGGTTCTGCTAAATTTTTTGTAGAAGCTTTAGAAAGAGCTGGTATAAAAGAATTAGATATTGATAAAGATGAGTATATCGTAAAGGAGGTTATTTCTTACAAAGATGAAACAACAGGCAGTGAGATTATATTAATGCCTTCTGATGAATACCAAGTAACTACAATGGTAGATTTTGGGACTAAAATTTTAGGTACTCAAAACGCTACTTTAGAAACCATTTCAGATTTTAAAACAGAAATAGCAGATGCAAGAACTTTTAGCTTCTTACATGAAATAGAAATGCTTTTAGAAAATGACCTCATTAAAGGAGGTGATTTAAATAATGCAATTGTATATGTAGATAAAGAATTATCTGATTCTACAATGCAAAAATTAAAAAAAGCGTTTAAAAAAGACAATATATCAGTTCAATCAAACGGAATTTTAGATAACTTAAGCTTACATTGGGCAAATGAAGCTGCTAGACATAAGTTATTAGACGTGATAGGGGATTTAGCTTTAGTTGGTAAAAGAATTAGAGGTAAAGTAATAGCAAATAAACCTGGTCATAAAGTTAATACTCAGTTTGCTAAAAAACTAGCAAAAATTATAAAGCTTGAAAAACGAAGTAAAGTACCTCATTATGACTTAAATGAGAAACCTTTATTGGATATCCATCAAATTATGGATATTCTTCCACATAGACCCCCATTTTTATTGGTTGACAGAGTATTGGAACTTTCAAGAAATCATGTAGTCGGCATGAAAAATGTAACTATGAATGAGGATTATTTCGTCGGTCATTTTCCTGGATCACCTGTAATGCCTGGAGTACTTCAAGTAGAAGCAATGGCCCAATGTGGAGGAATACTAGTATTGAGTACAGTTTCAGACCCAGAAAATTACTTAACATATTTCATGAAAATGAATAATGTTAAATTCAAGCAAAAAGTATTACCTGGGGATACTTTAATATTAAAATGTGAATTAATTACGCCTATTAGAAGAGGTATTTGCCATATGCAATCTTATGCTTATGCAAACGGAAAATTAGTAGCAGAAGCTGAATTAATGGCTCAAATCACTAAAATAAAATAATATATGAATCAGCCATTAGCATACGTTCATCCAGAAGCTAAAATTGCTAGAAATGTTGTTATAGAGCCTTTTACAACTATTCACAATAATGTGATAATTGGATCTGGCACTTGGATTGGATCAAATGTAACGATTATGGAAGGAGCCAGAATCGGTAAAGATTGTAGAATTTTCCCAGGTGCCGTAATTTCTGCAATTCCACAAGATTTAAAATTTGAAGGTGAAGATTCATTAACCGTTATTGGAGATCATACAACAATAAGAGAATGCGTGACAATTAACAGAGGGACCAACGCGTCTGGTAAAACAGAAATTGGAAAAAATTGTTTAATAATGGCGACATCTCACATCGCTCACGATTGTGTATTGGGAGATAATTCTATTATCGTGAATGGAGTTGCTTTAGGTGGTCACGTAACCATTGGGGAATACGCAATTATAGGTGGATTAGCAGCAATACATCAATTTATTCACATAGGTGATCATGCAATGGTTTCTGGAGGGTCTTTAGTAAGAAAAGATGTACCCCCGTTCACTAAAGCTGGTAAGGAGCCATTATCATATGTGGGAATTAATTCGATTGGATTAAGAAGAAGAGGTTTTTCTACTGAAAAAATTAGTGAAATTCAAAATATATATAGAATTCTTTATCAAAAAAATTACAATAATACTCAAGCATTAGAGAAGATTGAAGCAGAAATGGAAGCAACTCCCGAGAGAGATGAAATCATTTTATTTATTAGAAATTCTCAAAGAGGAATTATGAAAGGTTATTATGGAGGTTAAAAAATAATTATAAATAAGCAAATTAATAATGGCAACAACATCAGATATTAGAAATGGACTTTGTATTAAGTATAATAATGATATTTATAAAGTTATAGAATTTTTACATGTCAAACCTGGAAAAGGTCCAGCTTTTGTTAGAACAAAATTAAAAAGTGTTACAAACGGTAAAGTCATAGATAATACATTTCCTGCCGGAAGAAAAATAGAGGATATACGTGTTGAGACTCATAAATTTCAGTATTTATACAATGAAGGTGAAACTTATCATTTCATGAATGAGAAAGATTATTCCCAAATTCAATTAGAAAAATCAACATTAGATTCACCTGAATTGATGAAAGAAGGTGAAATAGTAACTATTATTATTAATGCAGAAGATGAAATGCCCTTGTCAGTTGATTTACCTGCAAGTGTAATACTTGAGGTTACTCATACTGAGCCCGGAGTTAAGGGAAATACTGCCACTAATGCAACAAAACCAGCAACTGTTGAAAGCGGTGCTATAGTTAATGTACCACTATTTATAAATGAAGGTGATAAGATTAAAGTAGAAACTACAAAAGGAACTTATCAAGAAAGAATCAAAGAATAATTTTGAAATTTAAAACTCCTCAAACATTATCTCAGATTGCAGATTTAACAAATTCAGAATTTGTTGGAGATCCAAACTTTATAATTACAGGAATTAATGAAATTCATGTAGTAAATAAGGGAGAAATTGTTTTTGTAGATCATCCTAAATATTACACTAAAGCTTTAAATTCTTTGGCTACAACAATTTTAATTGATAAAAAAGTTGATTGTCCAATAGGCAAAACTTTATTAATTTCCGATGATCCTTTTCGGGATTTCAATAAAATAACAAAACATTTTAATCCATTTATTGCAGCCACTGAAAATATTTCAAATAATTCAACTGTAGGTGAGGGGTCTATTATACAGCCGAACGTTTTTATAGGTAATAATGTTACAATCGGTAAAAACTGTTTAATTCACCCTAACGTTACTATTTATGATAATAGTATTATTGGTAATAATGTTATAATTCATGCAAATACAGTTTTAGGAGCAGATGCTTTTTATTATAAGAATAGATCAGATGGATTTGATAAATTAATCTCTGGAGGTAGAGTGATTTTAAAAGATAATGTTGACATAGGAGCTTCATGTACAATTGATAAGGGAGTTTCAGGTGATACTATAATTGGGGAAGGGACAAAAATTGACAATCAAGTCCATATAGGTCATGACACTATAATTGGGAAAAGATGTTTAATTGCCTCTCAAACAGGTATTTCAGGATGTGTAATTATAGAGGATAGAGTAACCATTTGGGGTCAAGTAGGTATTAATAGTGGTGTAAGTATTGGTGAGGGAGCTGTAATACTTGGTCAAACAGGAGTTACTAAATCTGTAACAGGAGGGAAGTCATACTTTGGAACACCTATTGCAGAATCTAGAGAAAAACTAAAAGAAATGGCAGAAATAAAACGTTTTTTAAAAGATAGAAAGAATTCTTAGATTTCTTTTCTTTAAAAACTTACAATAAACTATTTTTGTAACAGTAAAAATATATAAATAAAGAAATTAATGAGTGTTTTAGTAAATAAGAATTCAAAAATTATAGTTCAAGGTTTTACAGGAGGTGAAGGTACTTTTCATGCAGGTCAGATGATTGATTATGGAACAAATATTGTTGGTGGAGTTACTCCTGGCAAAGGAGGTCAAAAGCATTTAGGTAAACCTGTTTTTAATACTGTTAAAGAAGCTGTAGAAAAAGTTAAAGCAGATACTTCTATTATTTTTGTACCTCCAGCATTTGCTGCAGACGCAATAATGGAATCTGCAGATGCAGGAATAATAGTAATCATATGTATTACAGAAGGTATTCCAACAGCAGATATGGTAAAAGTAAAAGCGTACATTGATGCTAAAGATTGTACGCTTATAGGTCCAAATTGTCCAGGAGTAATAACTCCAGGTGAGGCTAAAGTTGGAATTATGCCAGGTTTTATTTTCAAGAAAGGCCGTGTAGGGATAGTTTCTAAATCAGGTACATTAACTTATGAAGCTGCAGACCAAGTTGTAAAACAAGGTTTTGGTATAACAACTGCTATTGGTATTGGAGGAGATCCAATTATAGGAACAACAACAAAAGAAGCAGTCGAGTTACTTATGAACGATGACGAAACTGATGCGATAGTAATGATAGGTGAAATTGGAGGTAATCTAGAAGCAGAAGCCGCACAATGGATTAAAGCAGATGGTAATAGAAAACCAGTAGTTGGTTTTATAGCCGGTCAAACAGCTCCTGCGGGAAGAACTATGGGACATGCAGGTGCAATTGTTGGTGGTTCTGATGATACTGCACAAGCAAAAATGAAAATTTTAGCAGAAAATGGTGTTCATGTTGTAAGCTCTCCAGCAAGAATAGGAGAAATGATAGCAAGTATTTTAAAATAAAAAATGATATTAATTTAAAATAATCCCGTCTCGCACGGGATTTTTTATTCATCGTAAAGTTTTTTTATCTTTGAAAAAAAATAAAGTCACAAATAATGAAATTATTAAAAAATAAATCTGCTATAATAACTGGAGCAACAAGAGGAATTGGTCGAGGTATAGCAATTGAGTTTGCTAAACAAGGAGCAAATGTAGCTTTCACTTATAGTTCTTCTGTAGATGCAGCAAAATTATTAGAGGCGGAATTACAATCTTTTGGCATATCAGCAAAAGGCTATAAATCCAATGCTGCAAATTTTGATGCAGCACAAGAATTAGCTAAAGATGTTTTAAAAGAATTTGGGGCAATAGATATTTTAGTAAATAATGCAGGTATCACTAAGGATAATTTATTGATGCGTATTTCTGAAGAGGATTTTGACAAGGTTATAGAGGTTAACTTAAAATCTGTTTTTAATTTGACTAAGGCGGTCATTCGTCCTATGATGAAGCAAAGAAACGGATCTATAATTAACATGAGTTCAGTTGTAGGTTTAAAAGGAAATGCAGGGCAAACAAATTATGCAGCTTCTAAGGCCGGTATAGTTGGTTTTTCTAAATCGGTAGCTTTAGAATTAGGTTCTAGAAATGTAAGAAGTAATGTTATTGCCCCTGGATTTATAGAAACCGAAATGACTGAAAAACTAGATGAAACAATAGTTCAAAGTTGGAGAGATTCTATTCCGTTAAAAAGAGGAGGTAAGCCACAAGATATCGCAAATGCATGTGTGTTTTTAGCTTCAGATATGAGTACATACATAACAGGGCAAACTTTGTCAGTTGATGGTGGAATGCTAACATAATTTTCAGCTTTATTCAAATAAAAATCCTGTAAAGTTAGACTTTATAAGGTTTATAATTATTTGTAAAATAATGATTTACACATAATTACGCTACTCTAAACCATTCATAAGTTTAATTAAAATATAATTAAACAAAATTTAAAATATGATCGAACATTTTTTTCAATGCCCCTATTGTTGGGAGCAAATATCAATGTTATTAGATTCAAGCATAGGGAATCAAAACTATATAGAAGACTGCGAGAATTGTTGTAATCCCATACAAATTGAATGTTTTTTTGATAATTCCGAATTATCAGATTTTAGAGCAATAAACTTAGAACAATAATTTTCAATTTTTGCATAATTTAATTATAGAAACTAAAGTTCTTTCTTTAAAACCATTTTAGTAAACAAAGTTTAATTTTCTTTTATTCAATGAAGATAAAATTGTAAATTTGATTAACTTTAAAACAAATAAAATGTCGAAAAATCAAGTAGATTTAAACTTCCCAAAAGGTGGAGTTATCTTTGTAATTATTGCAGTTATAGCAATTTTAGTTTTTTCTAGATCAACAATAACTATTGGACCAGGAGAAGGTGGAGTAATTTTTGAAAGTTTAGGTGACGGTATAGATACTGAAAAAACATATGGTGAAGGCTTTCATGTAATGATGCCTTGGAACCATATGATAGTTAGAAAAGTACGTCAGCAATCTATTTCTGATGAAATGAATGTACTTTCTGTAAACGGACTAGAAGTAAAGGTAAATGGAACAATTTGGTATGAACCTGAATTTAAAAATTTAGGTAAATTAATAAAAACTAAAGGTGAGGACTATGAACGTGAATTATTAGACCCTGCAATTAATGCCGCAGCCAGGAGTGTTGTAGGTCGTTACACACCAGAACAATTATATTCAAGTAAAAGAGATGTTATTGAACAAGAAATTCTAGACGAAATTCAAGTCGTTTTAAGAGATCAATTTTTATTAGTAACAAGAGTCTTGGTAGAAGATGTAAAATTGCCAAATACAATTAGAACGGCTATTGAAACAAAATTAAAGCAAGAACAAGAATCTTTAGAATACGAGTTTAGAATAGCTAAAGCTGAGAAGGAAGCTAAAAGACAAAAAATTGATGCCGAGGGAAAAGCTATAGCGAATAAAATTCTAAGTGCTTCATTAACGGATAAAATACTTCAAGAGAAGGGTATAGACGCTACATTACAATTAGCTAAATCTACAAATAGTAAAGTTATTGTAATTGGAGCTGGTAAATCTGGAATGCCAATTATTTTAGGTAACCAATAAAAAACCTTTAACTCTTTTATTAAAATTATAAACCCAGTTATATAACTGGGTTTATAATTTTAATTATTTAACTACTTTTATTATAAATTTTAAAGCAACAACTAAACGTTGTGATGCTAGCCTGATTTTAACCAACCAACCATATTTGATTGAGTTAAAATATAAGTTAAAAAAAAAGTAACTTTAAATATTCTGTTAATGAAATATAAGCGGTATTAAAACGAATGCTTACACAAACTGCTGATCTAAATGAGTTTGCTCAAACTATTTCGATGAAAATTTAGATATTTTAATAAGAAATTATCTTCTTAAATAATTTCGGACCCAAGAGGAGTGAAGTCAAACTATTTTCGGGAGGATTTGGGATTAATTATTAATTTCATATTTTAGTAAATTAAATTTACAAATAATATACATTGACTTTTAGATAATACTCTCATTTATTAAAATATAACATCACGAAAACATTAGAACTACAAACAATCGGACTACTATCAGCTATCGCTATTGGAATCGTTAAAATATACCAATTCTCAACATCTAGAGTATATGTATCTGATGGCTGGAGTAAAGGATGGAAACTAAATCATGACAGCCCGACTAACATCGCGATAACGGCAGTATTAATAACGGCAGCAGCAATAATATTATACAAACTACATAACAAAAACAACAAAAAATCTGATATTGTTAAAACAGGCACAGATTTTCGATTGAAGAGTTTATCAACCATATTTAAGCCTTCTAATTTTTCAAAAACTCATTCTGAATTAAAGAAAAACAACCTAATACCACAGGCTATGTTATTAAAACAAGCAAAAAGCAGAGGGTATCAAGTGAATTCTAAGAAACAAAGAGATTTAGAAATAAGTATGTTGAAATCTCAAAAAGTTAATATTATGGCTGCTTTAAGCAGTATAACTAGATTTCAACAAGCAAAAGATATTTGTCTCAATAATGAATTAGAAAAAGGGGCTCTTTTTTTTGATTTTTATATCGATCTTTATGGATATTATGTGAAAAATTATAATGAACTTTAGTTAATGAAAAGTCATTTCTAAAATAACTCATAGTACCTAATGGTCTTCTTTTATTTCACTAAAGATTTAGTTGTTTTTAGAAAAAATTACTCTTGGAAATAATAAATGGAGCACATAGGAGTGAAGTCACACTATTTTGGGAAAGATTTAGATTTTATAACAAGAAATTATCTTCAAGGATAAAAAGTTATTTCCAAGAATAATATTTGGAGTGGAGGGTAGTAAAATTGAACTATTTAGAGGAGGATTTAATTAAACTAGATCAAGTTTAACCTCTTATTTCTTCCAAGTACCACCGTATTTGTATTTATTGTTATTCTCTTTGACTTGAGTCAAGCACAATTTGCACACAAACACCCATTCCTTGGGGTTTTTGTATTGCACTCTATACATTGTAGAAAAATCTATATTACAGACGTCACAATGCTTAATACGTTCTTTCATTGGGCAGGGCTTTTAAATCCTTTTATAAAGCCACTATGCTTTCAAATTTAGTTATTTCATAATTCTTTCAGGAATATTATTACGCTCAATTTTCCCCTTCTTTAAAGCTTTGTAACTCTCATAACAATCTAAAACGGCTTCAATCATTTGTAAATCAGAAGCTTTCTTAATAAAATATTCGGAATAATTACAATCAGAAAGTAATTCAGATAATTCTTCACTATCCATATCTAAGTATTCCATCATTACTTCACGGTCAAATTTTCCAGATAACATTTTACGTAAATCATCTTGTTTTTTTAACTTCTGAAGTTTTCTTAATTGCTTTGGTTTTTTTCCAAAAAGATTGTAAAGAAAGTCTACAGGTTGAAATAAGGCAGCTAAGGGCGATGAAAAATCTTTTTCTTTTGGTTTTCCTATTTCATAAGTTTGAGGTAAACCGTTAATACGAATTCGCGTAAAACGATCTTTTGGGACTTGTTTTATATCTACTTCTAAAACACCTATTAATTTAATCGATTTAATAATAATTTCTCTAACCTCTTCAGGTCTTTCATAAAGAGCTATTAATAATTCATTTCCTTTTAATAAATCATTTGTAACTTTCAATTTTATTGACGAAAACCCTAAATATGAAACTAAAATTGTATCATTTACTCGAGTTTGAAGCTCAAACAAACCCCTATCTGAAGTTATAGTTCCCTCTACAGTATTTAAATTTAAAATATGTGCTGCGCTTAATAAACGTTTACTTTCACCATGTATAATTTGACCTTTTAATACTGTTACTTTAAGAGAATCTGTTTGTGAAAAACCTTTTAAAGAAAAAATTAAAATTAGAATTATTATTATTTTTTGCATAAAGCAAAACTAACAATATTCATTTATACTTAGGTTAATTTTTTGTGAAAAGAAGTAATTATTAGTGCGCACGAGAAGATTCGAACTTCCACAAACTTGCATTTACCAGCCCCTCAAGCTGGCGCGTCTACCAATTCCGCCACGTGCGCTAATAATAAATTAAAAAAGACAAGTATTATCTTAACTTTTTTGATACTGACTTAGGCTTGAACTGACAAACCTTTACTTTATAGTTATAAGCTCTTGCAATTAGGCTAACAGCTATAAATCTTGTTATAAAAGATTAGCAAATATAATTGCATTCTTAAAATTTAACGCTACAAAATGATATTTTTTTATCGATATTTGTTAAAATTATTACAGATGAAAATAGTTTTATTAGGTTATATGGCGTCAGGTAAATCTTCTATAGGAAATATAACTTCTAAAAAGTTATTTCTACCTTTTATCGATCTAGATAAATATATTGAATCTGAAGAAAATATGACTATAAATAATATTTTTGAGGAGAAAGGAGAAATTCATTTTCGATTAATTGAGCATATATATTTAAAAAAAATATTAAATTCTGATGATAATTTTATTTTATCTTTAGGTGGTGGAACTCCATGTTATGCTGATAATATGGATTTAATACTTAATACTGAAAACACTATTTCTATTTATTTACAAGCAAATATAAATACTCTTGTTCAGAGACTTATAAGTGTCAAAGATAAAAGACCATTAATAAAAGAGTTAGATGATAAAATGTTAATTGAATATATTGGAAAACATTTATTTGAAAGATGTTTTTTTTACGAACAAGCTAATAAAAAAGTAATTATAGATAATAAAACAATTGATGAAATTTCAAAAGAAATTATAAAATCACTAAATTAGAAAAGTACGTGCATTATTTTTATTGAACTCTACTATGATATGTTCCTTAATGGAAGTAGATAGTGATATACCTTTAAAATCAGCTTTGACGGGATACTTTTTATGATTCCTATTCACTAATACAGCAGTTTTAAATCTTTTTAATGGAACATTCAAAAAGTATTTAATTCCATAAATTAGAGTAGCGCCTGAATTTAAAACATCATCAACTAAAACAATTGATTTATTTTTGTAATCATCTTCATCTAAGGAAGATGTTATTTTGTCTAAAGGATTTTTCTTATTTATAAATACCTCACAAATAGTTATTTTTAAATCCGATATTTTTTTAAGTTCATTAACTATCATTTTAGCAAAAAGATATCCATTTCCAACTATTCCTATAATAATAACTTCTTTTTCTCTTGAGTTACTTTCTAAAATTTGAAAAGCTATTCTTCTTGTTTTTTGCTTTATCTGTAAGTTATCTAAAATAATGTTATTTTTATCAGTCATTTTGTTTATTAATATCTTCTTCACTATAGTCTTCTATGTCCCTTCTATCTTTTTTAGTTGGCCTCCCAGCACCTTTTTTACGATAATAATCCTTAGCAAATTTAAGCATTTCGTTTTTCTCAAATGCCACTTTAGGTGTTACATCTTTTCTATATAAATCAACTATTTTTGCACCAACACGGCTATCTGGTAAATCTAAAACTTTAAATTGATAGTTTATTTGATTTTTCCTAACTAATATAAGCTCATCACTAAAGATTTCTTTAGATGGTTTAACATTAGTTTCATTAATCTTAACGTGTCCTTTCTTACAGGCTATAGTGGCTATATTTCTAGTCTTAAAAACTCGAATACACCATAAAAATTTATCAATTCTCATAAAAAAAGTTAAAAAAGTACTTTTGACTTTTTACAAAGGTATAAAAATGCTAAATTGCAGCACTAAATTTAGTCTGAATAAATGAATAAAATTAAATATATTATTGGAATTTTTATATTGAGCATACTATTTTACTCTTGCGATGATAACATTGTGAGTACTCCAGTAGATGATTTTGATCATGAGGCACAATCTTTAATTGATAAAGACTCATTATCCTCATTTTTTACGAAACATTATTATGACACATCTATTGATTCTGTAAAAGCTCTTGTAGCTGGTCAAACTCCTCTTTCGGAAGACGTGAACCTTAAATTAATGAATGTTTCAGAAAATGAAATAGATTATGAATTATATTATTATGTGAATAATATTGGTTCTCCTTCAATAGACAAAGGTTTTCCAAAGTCTGTAGATTCTATTTTTGTTAAATATGAAGGCTTTAGAATCAACAACACCGATAGTATTACACCACGGTTTGAAATAAGAGAAACTCCAATCTGGTTTACACTAAATTCTGTAATCAGAGGTTGGGCATATGGCTTCACCAATTTTAAAAATGGAGATAACGTAACAAATAATGGCCCAATTACCTTTGATAACGGAGGTAATGGTATTTTATTTATTCCGTCAGGATTGGCATATAGAAATGCCGGTACTACTGGTTTAATTAGAAGTAATGAGAATTTAATATTTTATATAGAATTATACGATTTCATCAAAGATACGGACCATGATAATGACGGAATTCCTTCTTGGCTAGAAGATGTTGATGGAGATGGTGATCCAAGAAATGACGATACAAATGGTGATTTCTTTGCTAATTACCTAGACATTGATGATGATGGTGATGGTGTTGAAACTATTGATGAGGATGCTAATGGAGATGGAAATCCAGCAAATGACTTTAATGATCCTAATAACCCAACTCTTGCTGATTATTTGAATCCAGAAATTAAATAATTAAAAAAAAAGCTCTTGATTAATCAAGAGCTTTTTTTTGAAAGATTTATAGTTTATATGATAATCCAAATATAACTTGATTTACCCTTGTATCAAACTCAATATTTGTTGATCCTTCAATAATGCTTGACTCAATGCTTGAGAAACCTCTTTCCCAACGAATATCTAAACCTATTTTACCTAATTCTATTCCAACACCATACTGAATACCAATGGTAAAATCATCTCCTTTAACATCTGAAATATTACTCATACTAAAACCTTGTTTTAGTATGTATTGAAAACTTGGGCCAATATAGATATTACCAACTCCTAAAAATTTCTTTCCAAATAATACAGGAATATCAATCTTTTGAAAGCTAAAGTCAGTTACCTCTGAGTCTCCACCTAAATTGGTATATGTCATACTATTTTCTAAACTAGTATAAACTAATTCTGGCCTTATATAAATTCCTATTATTGGTACTTTAGCTCGAAGCCAGATACCTAAGTGATAACCCGCTTTTGTCTCTACATTCTTAAAAACATTTTCTCCTACAAGTAAGACATCATCTAAATCCAATCTAAAACCTTCTTTGTTTGATTCCGAGTTATAATTTAAACCACCCTTAATACCAAAATTAATTTGTGCTATTGAGATTTGATTAATTCCTAAGGAAAAACATATTATTAAAATTATTTTTTTCATTTTTAAAATTGATTGCAAATTATTATGTTTAAGTTTTATTTTCTAGAAATCACTTTTTTAACAGCTGAAACTATAGATTCTGAATTTAAACCATACTTTTCCATTAACTGCTCTGGAGTACCAGACTCTCCAAAGGTATCGTTTGTTGCTATAAATTCTTGTGGAGTAGGATTATTTAATGCTAATGTTCTAGAAACACTCTCTCCCAAACCACCTAATTTATTATGCTCTTCCGCAGTAACGATACATTTTGTTTTAGCTACTGATTTTAAAATTATTTCTTCGTCTAATGGTTTAATTGTATGAATATTTATTACTTCAACTGAAATTCCTTCTGCATCAAGTATTTCTGCAGCTTGTAAAGATTCCCAAACCAAGTGTCCTGTTGCAACAATAGTTACATCTGTCCCTTTAGTCAATTGAATTCCTTTACCAATTTCAAATTTAGTATCAATAGGCATAAATACGGGTACTTTAGGCCTACCAAAACGTAAATATACTGGTCCATCATAATCCGCAATAGCAATTGTAGCTGCTTTTGTTTGATTATAATCACAAGTATTAATAACAGTCATACCAGGTAACATTTTCATTAATCCAATATCTTCTAATATTTGATGTGTTGCACCGTCTTCTCCCAATGTTAAACCTGCATGGGATGCACAAATTTTGACATTTTTACCAGAATAAGCAACAGATTGACGAATTTGATCATAAACTCGTCCTGTAGAAAAATTAGCAAATGTTCCTGTAAAAGGAATTTTACCACCAATAGTTAAGCCTGCAGCAATACCAATCATATTTGCTTCTGCAATACCAATTTGAAAAAATCTTTCTGGATTTTCTTTAATAAATTGATCCATTTTTAATGATCCAATTAAATCAGCACAAAGCGCTACAACATTAGGGTTTGTTCTACCTAATTCTGTCAAACCGTCTCCAAATCCAGATCGAGTATCTTTTTTTTCTGTGTAGGTGTATTTTTTCATTATATAATTTTTGTATTGTATTTTTTCGTAAAAATAAACTTTTATTTAGCTTTTAATTTATAATTTTAGCAATTCTTTATAAAGTTTATGAACAGGTAAACCAACTACATTAAAAAAACTGCCATCAATTTTATCAATAGCTATAAACCCTAGCCATTCTTGAATACCATATGCACCTGCTTTATCAAAAGGGCTATAATTATCTATGTAATAGTATATTTCTTCATCAGATATTTCTTTGAAATATACAGCTGTTATATCATTTAAAATTTTTTGAAAATTTTTACTCTTAATTGAAATTGATGTAATTACTTCGTGTTTTTTTCCGGATAAGGACCTTAGCATCTTATAAGCTTCTTCTTTGGTTTTAGGTTTACCTAATGCCTCGTTGTTCAACCAAACAATTGTATCAGAAGTAATTAAAATATCTTTTATCTTTAAGTTATTAAATTCCTTAGATTTTAAATCTGCTAAATAATCAGTAATTTCAGTTCCTATTAAATTATTAGGATAAATCTCTTGAACTTTTTTTATTTGGATTGTAAAATCAATGTCTAAATCTTTAAAAAATTTTTGCCTTCTTGGTGATTCAGAGGCTAAAATTATATTGAATTTTTTTAGTTTATCTCTTAACATTTATGATTAATTATAAAGTTTAAAACTAATTATTTTTAGGAAAAAGTTTTTCTAATTGAAGTTCTTTTTAATTCGATCTAAATCCCTTTTGTTATCTCTATCTTTTAAAACCTCACGTTTATCATGTGTTTTTTTTCCTTTTGCTAAAGCAATCTCAAGTTTTGCAAAACCTCTATCGTTTATAAATAATCGCATCGGAACGATTGTATTTCCTTTAGCTTCAACATCTTTTTTTAGATTTTTTAATTCTTTTTTATTTAACAATAACCTACGTTCACTTTTAGGTTTGTGATTAAATTGATGACCATAAATATATTCCTCTATGTACATGTTAATAACAAACAGCTCGCCACGATCATTAAATTCACAAAAACTTTCTGTAATTCGTGCTTTACTGAGTCGTATAGATTTTATTTCAGTACCCGTTAGTTGAATTCCTGCGACTAATTTGTCAAGGATTTCAAACTCAAAACGTGCTTTTTTATTTTTTATATTTATATTTTTCTGCACAGTCATAGACTGGTTTTAAGATAATTATAGTTTAATAAAATTATCCTTATAATAAACCGGATGATCCTATTTTTTATTTATACAAATATACATTTTTGATTAAGATTAAGATGTGTAATTTAGCATGGAATTTATTCATTATAAAAATAATTAAATGCACTATTTATACATATTTTTAATATTACTAATCACTTCGTGCAATTCAAAAAAATCATCTTTAACTGCTCAACAGGTAATCGATAATACTATTGCTTTCTCTGGAGTGAGTAAAGTTTCTAATTCAAAAATTACTTTTAAATTTCGAGATATATTATACACAGCCGTCAGAAAAGAAGGAAATTATACTTTAGATCGAGTTTTTAAAAAAGATACTTCTACTATTAATGATATCATCTTTAACAAAGGATATCAACGTTTTGTGAATTATATACCTGTCGCCACCATTGACAGTTTAAAGATTAAATATAGTAATGCTGTAAATTCAGTTCATTATTTTTCTGTTTTGCCTTTGGGATTAAATGATAAGGCTGTTCAGAAAAAAATACTTCCGTCATCAAAAATTAATGGAAAAGAATATTATAAGATAGAAATTTCTTTTTCTGAAGACGGTGGAGGGGAAGATTTTCAAGATATTTTTATATACTGGATAAATAAAGATGATTTTTTAATAGATTATTTAGCATATTCTTTTCATACTAATGGTGGGGGTAAACGATTTAGGGTATTAAAAGAACAATGTTTAATAAAAGAAATTCGTTTTGTAGATTATTATAATTATAAACCTTCTTCTAAAGATATACCCTTAACTGATTTAGATCTTTACTACGAGAATAATCAATTAATTAAAGTATCTGAAATTATTTTAAAGGATATTAAAGTTGATATTTTAAATAATTAAAAATGAATAATAAGAATCTTATTAGTAAAAAATTAGAAGACTTTTATAATAAAGCTTCAGAGGAGACTCGTCTAGACAATGGAATGGGCTTTTTTGAATTTGAGAGAATCAAAACTCTTATTGAAAGACATATATTTAAACCTCAAATTACTATTATAGATGTTGGTGGAGGTACAGGTAAATACAGTGAATGGTTGGCTAAAAAAGGGCATGACGTCCATTTAATTGAACCTGTTCAAAAACATATAACTTTAGCAAAGTCAAGAGCAAATAGCCTTAAAAATAAGTTTTCCGTAAAACAAGGTCAATCATGTAATTTAGAAATTGAAAACGAATTTGCAGATATGGTTATTTTACACGGACCACTATATCATCTTCAAAATAAAGCAGATCGGCTCAAAACGATAAATGAAGCTAAACGGGTACTTAAAAAAGGTGGACTAATTTTAGGCTTTGCTATTAATGCATCTGCATCAACAGTAGCAGGGTTAATGCAAGGCTTAATTCACGAAAAGGTTTTTCTTGAAATGTGTGAAACTGAATTAAACTCTGGAATTCACAATCCACCTAATGAATACCCTTGGCTATTGGCTGAAGGTTTTTATCATAAGCCTAAGCAATTAAAAAAAGAATTTATATCTCAAGGCCTAGAAATTATAAATTTATTTGCAGTTGAGGGGATGATATGGTTAGACAAAGATTATTTTACAAATATGCTAAATCCAAATAAGAAAAAAAACTTATTAAAGCTATTAGAAGTTACCGAAAAAGATGAATCTCTATTATCTTTTAGTCCTCATATGATGTTAGTTACTAGAAAGTAAGGTTAATTTATTTTTTTTATTAAACTATTTTTTTCGTGCTTATTTATTTTTACAACATATAGACTTGAATTATCATTATCATCCATATTTTGATATTTTTCATCTCCTAAAATTTTATTTACAAAAACAGGTGTAGTGTTACTGTGTCCAACAATTAATGTAACTTTTCCTTTAGTTTTTTCTTTAAAATCCTTATTAAACATATTTGTTGGATTATAATTTAATATTTGTAATTTTTTTACTCTTGCTGTAGGTGCTGCAGTTTGTAAAGTTCTATTGTAAGTAGTCGAATATATTGCATCTAAATGAACATTTTTAAAGTAAGAAGCCCATTTTATAGCTCTATCTTGTCCTATCTTATTTAAATTTGGATTTATATTCGTATTATCCGTTCTATCTTTTTCAGCATGACGAATTAAATAATAAACAGTAGTTTCTTCAGTTGAACAAGAACTTAAAATCGTTAAAATAAAAAAAAGAAGGAATGAGTATTTGTTCATAATAATTAGTTTAATTAACGAATATAATGAATTCATATCTCTAGATTATTATAAACTATTTTTTATTTTTTATTTTATAAATCCTATTACTTTAAGCTGTGTAAAACTTTCATACATTTACAAATTAATAAGAAAAAATTATTTGATATGGGAGTTTTTGATAATCTATTTAACAACAAAAATAAAATAGTAAATGAAACATTTATCAATTGGATTCCTTTGATTAATATAGAAGATCTAGATGTTATTTATGAATTATCAAAAAAAGAATCCATACTTATTTTTAAACATTCGACAAGATGTGGTATTAGTCGAATGGTAATTAAAGAATTCGAAAAATTATTCTCTGAAGAAACAAAAAAAATAAAAATATACTATCTAGATCTTTTAGAACACAGGAATATTTCCAATGAAGTTGGTAATTATTTTAAAGTAGTTCATGAATCTCCACAATTAATTATAGTTAGAAATGGTACTGTTATTGAACATTCCTCGCATTATGACATCACACAAACAAATTTATCTAGATTTCTATAGACTAAAGTTGTGTAAAACCTATTTTAAGTCTTATTTTTGTATTTCAAAATTTTTAAAATCTTGGCAGAATTAAGCACTTTAAAGAATACTTCAGGAAAAGAATTATATAATTATCAACAAGATGCAATTACAGAAATCTTTCAAAGATTTGAAAATGCTGCTGATGATTATCATTTACTCTATCAACTTCCAACCGGGGGTGGAAAAACTGTTATTTTCTCAGAAATCGTAAGACGCTATATTTCTAAATATAGAAAAAAAGTTTTGGTTTTAACCCATAGGATTGAATTAAGTAAGCAAACATCTAAAATGCTTTCAGAATTTGGTGTTGAAAATAAAATTATTAATAGTACTGCACAATTGGAAGATCAAGATAATTATGATTGTTTTGTTGCAATGGTTGAAACTTTGAAAAACAGGTTGAATGATGAAAAATTAGATATTTCTGATATTGGTCTAGTAATTGTTGATGAGGCTCATTATAATTCCTTTACAAAAATATTTAAGTTTTTTGACAAATCTATAGTTTTAGGTGTTACTGCAACTCCTTTAAGTTCAAATATTAAATTACCAATGTATGAGAATTATCAAGAACTATTTGTTGGTGAGACAATTCAACATTTAATTGATAACCATTATTTGGCAAGTGCTGATTTACATTCCTTTAATGTTGGTCTAACCTCTTTAGAAGTTGGGGCAAACGGTGATTATACTGTAAAGTCTTCAGAAGATCTTTATACAAATTCAGATATGCTTAGTAAGTTAATTGAGGCTTATGAGGAGACGTCCAAAGGTAAAAAAACATTAATTTTTAATAATGGTATAAATACGTCTATTCAGGTTTTTGAGGCTTTTAAAAAAGCAGGGTATCCAATAGCACATTTAGATAACACAAATACAAGGAAAGAACGTGATTTTATATTGACTTGGTTTAAAAAGACACCAAATGCTATTATCACATCCGTAAGTATATTAACTACTGGTTTTGATGAGCCAACTATAGGATCTATTATTTTAAATAGAGCTACAAAGTCGTTAACACTTTATTATCAAATGATTGGTCGTGGCTCAAGAATATTGAGTAACAAAGGTGCTTTTACAGTAGTAGATTTAGGAAATAATTTTCATAGATTCGGTGCTTGGGGAGCAGACCTAGACTGGCAAAAAATGTTCAAATCTCCAGATTATTATTTAGACGCTATTCTATCTGATGAAGAAATTGAAAGTACATTTCGATATGAATTACCAACAAATTTAAAGATTGACTTTGAGAAATCAACAGATATTTATTTTGATGTTAAAAGAGTTTATATCGATACAATAAGGGCAGGAGAATCCTCTAAACGTGTTTTAGAAAAGTCTATTGTACATCATGCAAAAATGTGTATTGAAAATAGTGAAGATGTATTTGACGCATTAATTTTAGCCAAAAAATTAGGAGAGGAAATAGACGATCGCATTAATAGGTATGCAAAATGTATTTCTAAAAGCACGCATAATTTTGTAACTTGGTTAAAAGATGATTACAGAAAAAAACTAAATGCCTACTTAAGAGAAAATTTCGATACCGACTTTGAAAGAATACATGGTCACCCTCCTATAGAAGAATAAATTTATTTAAAATGTTATTAACTATTTAGCCGGTAATATTTTACCAGTACATTCACCAAAACCAATACGGACCTTATCGTTTTTACAATGAGCTCTCATAATTACAGTATCGTTATCATTTATAAATTTACGAATAGATCCATCATTTAATTTTATTGGGTTTTGACCTTTCCAAGTAAGTTCTAACATCGATCCGAAACTATCTTTAGTAGGGCCTGAAATAGTCCCTGAACCCATCATATCTCCTGCCTCTACAGGGCAACCGTTTACTGTGTGATGTGCTAATTGTTGAGCCATTGTCCAATACATATACTTAAAGTTAGAATTAGCAACAATAGTTTCTTCACTATTCTCAGGCTTGATACCTACTTGAAGATGAATGTCATAACTTCCTTTACCTAACTGCTTTAAATAGGGTAAGGGCTCATGTACTTGTTTTGGGTTTTCAGTTCTAAAGGGCTCTAGTGCATCTAAAGTAACGATCCATGGTGAAATAGTTGATGCAAAACTTTTTCCTAAAAATGGACCTAAGGGTACATATTCCCATGCTTGAATATCTCTTGCTGACCAGTCATTGAATTGTACCAACCCAAAAATATATTCTTCAGCTTCTTGAATAGGTATTCTATCACCAAGAACATTCGCATCTGTGGTTATAAAAGCCATTTCTAATTCAAAATCTAATAATTTTGTTGGTCCAAAACCAGGTGTTTTACTACCTTCCACTGGTCTTGTTTGACCATGTGGTCTTCTTACAGGTGTTCCTGAAGGAATAATCGATGAACTTCTACCATGATAACCAATCGGTATATGTAACCAATTTGGTAATAATGCGTTTTCGGGATCTCTAAATAATGAGCCCACATTTGTTGCATGTTCTTTACTTGCATAGAAATCTGTATAATCTCCAACAGCAACTGGTAATAACATTTCTACTTCTTCTATCCTGAAAATAATTTTTTCTTTATGAACAGCATTATCTCGCAGTTTACCATTAGTAACATCAAAAACTTCTGCAATTCTATTTCGAACTAAACGCCACGTTTTTCTTCCATCAGCAATAAAATCATTTAAGTTGTCTTGTAAAAAGATGTCATCTGTAAGTGGAATTCCTTCAAAATATGATAACTGGTGAAAAGCACCTAAATCTATTGCGAAATCACCAATCCTGCTTCCAATAGTAATAATATCATCTTTTGTTATAAAAACTCCAAAAGGTATATTTTGAATTGGGAAGTCAGAATTTTTAGATACATCCAACCAAGATTTTCTATTCGGATTGTTTGCTGTTATAATCATTTTTAACTATTTAAATTTTATCAAATTTATGAAATTTATTCTCAATTTTAAGATGAATATACATCAATAACTTATTTTTAACACTCATTTTTTGATGATAATATAATTGTTAATAGAAATAAAAAATAATATGTAAAACTTATTTAATTCAATCAACCTTTTTATTATTTTTGCTTAATTAAATATACACAACAATGCAACAAGATAATTTAATTTTCGACCTTATTGAGGAAGAAAAAGATAGACAATTAAACGGTTTAGAATTAATAGCTTCAGAAAACTTTGTAAGTGATCAAGTAATGAAAGCTCAAGGTTCTGTTTTAACTAATAAATATGCTGAAGGTTATCCTGGTAAACGTTATTACGGTGGTTGTGAAATTGTTGATATTGTTGAACAGATTGCTATTGATAGAGCTAAAGAATTATTTGGAGCTGAATATGTAAACGTACAGCCTCATTCTGGTTCTCAAGCAAATACTGCAGTTTTTTCAGTTTGTTTAAAACCAGGAGATAAGATTTTAGGTTTTGATTTATCACATGGAGGACATTTAACACATGGCTCGCCTGTAAATTTTTCTGGTAAACTATATAAAACATCTTTTTATGGAGTTGAAAAAGATACTGGAGTTTTAGATTATGATAAAATTCAGGATATTGCTACTAAAGAACAACCAAATCTAATTATTGCCGGTGCTTCTGCTTATTCTAGAGATATAGATTTTAAAAGATTCAGAGCAATCGCTGATAGCGTTGGTGCAATTTTGTTAGCAGATATTTCTCATCCATCGGGAATGATAGCAAAAGGAATATTAAATGATCCTTTACCTCATTGTCATATTGTAACTTCAACTACGCACAAAACATTACGAGGTCCCAGAGGTGGTATTATTATGATTGGAAAAGATTTTGAAAACCCTTTTGGAGCAACTTTAAAAAGTGGAAAATTAAAGAAAATGTCATCATTACTTCAATCTGCAGTTTTTCCAGGAAATCAAGGTGGGCCTTTAGAGCATGTTATAGCGGCTAAGGCTATTGCTTTTGGTGAAGCATTGACTGATGAGTTTTTAGAATACCAAATTCAAGTGAAAGAAAATGCCGCTGCTATGGCAAAAGAATTTGTAGCTAAAGGGTATGATTTGATTTCTGGTGGTACTGATAATCATATGATGTTAATTGATTTACGAAACAAAAATATTTCAGGTAAAGATGCGGAAATAGCTCTAGGCAAAGCTGAAATTACTGTTAATAAAAACATGGTCCCTTTTGATGACAAAAGCCCTTTTGTAACTTCTGGCATTAGAGTTGGAACGCCTGCTATTACCACTCGTGGTTTAAAAGAATTTGACATGGCAGCTGTTGTCGGATTCATTGATGAAGCAATACAAAATTCAGATAATGATGAAGCCCTACATAAAATAGCTGAAAGAGTATCAGATATGATGTCTCATAGAAGACTATTTGTAATGTAAATTTAATACAACTAAATTTGTTATTAGATTTTTAATAAAATTTATGATTTATGAATAAGTTGTTCAGTATTGGTTTAGTTACCTTTCTTCTATTTTTCAACTATTCATTCAGTCAAGTTAATTTCATAGAAAATTCTGATGCATTAGGTATGAGCCTATCCTACGGAGTTAGTTCTCTTGGTGGTGGAGTTTCATTTATTGACTTTGATGATGATGGGTGGGACGATATTTCTTTTACAACTCAAGATACAGAAGAATTATATTTCTTAAAAAACAATGAAGGTCTATTAGAACGTGTGTTTTTTTCGGGAATTTCAAACACATTAAAAACTAAACAAATAATTTGGGTCGATTATGATAATGATGGAGATAAAGATCTTTTTGTTACTGCCTTGGATGGTGTAAATAAGTTTTATAAAAATGATGGGAATATGGTTTTTACTGATATTTCTAATTCAATAGGTTTTTTTAATGAGAACAAGTATACAACTGGTGCTTCTTTCGGAGATATTGATAATGACGGAGATTTAGATGCTTTTATTTGTAATAGAGATGACGAAAATGAAGCTCAAAGAAACTTTTTATACCAAAACAATAATGGTTTATATACTGATATATCCAGTTCTGCAGGTATATTATTAACAAGTGAAATTTCCTTTTGCTCAGTGTTCTTTGACTATAATAACGACGGTTTTCAAGATATTTATGTTTCTAATGATAAGCCAACATATACAAATAGATTATATAAAAATAATGGAGACAGTACATTTGAAGACACTTCAGAAGCAAGTGGTGCTGGTATATTCGTAAATGCTATGTCTACAACTATCGGAGATTATAATAATGATGGTTGGTTTGATATTTATGTTACAAATACACCTGATGGTAATCAATTATTAAAAAATAATGGAGATGGAACATTTACTGACGTAGCAAGAGATACAGGTACAAGTTTTGATAGTGTTGGCTGGGGAGCAGTTTTTCTAGATGCTGATAATGACAGTAATCTTGATTTATATGTTAGTGGTCCTTTTGACGGATCTGATTCGAACCTTTTACCATCAGCATTTTATCATAATCAAGGTGATGGAACTTTTATAATTCCAAATAATATTGGTTTTGAAAATGATACTCGAATAAGCTATTCTAATGCAATAGGCGATATTGAGAATGATGGAAAACCTGATTTGGTTGTTTCCAATGATACAGAAAATAATTTTTTTTTTAATAATACAAGTAATAATAGTAACAATTGGATTAAGATAAAACTAGAGGGTACTTCAGGAAATAAAGATGGAATAGGTAATCAAATAGAAGTTTTTGCTAATGGTAAATCTCAATATAGATATACTTTATGCGGTGAAGGATATTTAAGTCAGAATTCTTCCTATGAATTTATCGGATTAAGTTCAGCTTCAAATATAGATTATATTAAAATTACATGGAAACATAATGGTTTGGTTGAAGTTTTTGAAAATATAAACGTAAATCAATCACTCTTAATTAAGGAAAATAATGGAATTTTAAGTATTAATAGTTACCCTAAAAATAATTCACTTTTTTATCCTAATCCAAGTAATAATGGAGTTTTTCAGCTTAAAAATATTACTATTTTAGATGAGATAATTATTAGTGTGTATAGTATTACAGGTAAATTATTATTTACTAAATTTAATGAAAATTTTATAGACGTTTCCTTATATAAGAGAGGTATCTATATTGTAAAATCTCTTACAAATAAAAAAAGCTCAATTCAAAAAATAATCTACTTATAAATTATCAATCATCACTGGCTTTTTCAATAATATTTTCAGGTAGTGCTTTCTTAGCCTTAGCACCCATCTTCTTTAACTTTTCAACGCTAGTTATTAGGTTACCCGAACCCTCAAAAAGTTTCTTCATAGCTGCATTATAATCAGTTTTAGATGCATCTATTTTCTTTCCAATACCAATCAAATCATTCAAGAGACCATAAAATTTATCATAGAGACTACCCGCTTGTCTTGCTATTTCCAAAGCATTTTTTTGTTGCTTTTCATTATTCCACATAGAGTCTATTGTCCTTAGAGTTGCCAGAAGAGTAGAAGGTGTAACTATCACTATATTTTTCTCAAACGCTTTATTGTATAAAAAGTTATCTGCATTTATAGCAATTGCAAAAGCAGGCTCTATTGGGATGAATAATAGCACAAAATCCGGAGATTCAATTTTATATATATCCTCATATTTTTTTTCACTTAATTGTTCTATGTGCCTTTTTAATGAATTTATATGATCTTTCAGGAATAGACTTTTTTCACTTTCGTCATCACAGTTAACAAATTGCTCATAAGCAGTTAAAGATACTTTAGAGTCTACTATCATTTTTTTGTTATCAGGTAAATGAATAACTACATCTGGTAATACTCTCTTCCCTTCATCATTTGTAAAACTTTGCTGCACAAAATATTCTCTATCTTTTTCTAAACCAGATTTTTCTAATACACGCTCTAATACTAACTCTCCCCAATTTCCTTGTGTTTTATTATCACCCTTTAAAGCTTTAGTTAAATTAATGGTCTCTTTACTCATTTGTAAATTCATTTCCTTTAATCCAATTATTTGTTGACGTAAAGCTGCGTGATAATCAATACTTTCTTTATGCGTTTTATCAACTTTATCCTCAAAGCCTTTTATTTTTTCTTTCAGTGGATTTAAAATAATATTTAAATTCTCTTTATTTTGATTAGTGAATTTTGTTGATTTTTCATCTAAAATTCTATTAGCTAAGTTTTCGAATTCTAAAGTAAATTTTTCTTGTATTTTGTTAATTTCTTTTTTATTTTCATTCAATTTTAATTGCAAATTTTTTAAATCTGCAGCCTGATGAGAATTTATTGTAAGTAGATTTTCTTTTTCTTGTTGTATACTATTTATTTTTTTTTCAGTTTCTAAAACTGAATTTTCTGAATTTATTAAAGATGACTTAAGTAAAGAATTTTGTCCTTCTAAAATAGATTTCTCTTTTTCTCTTTTCAATTTACCTAATAATTGACCTATAAATAAGCCAATTATAATTCCAAAAACAATTATTAAAAAGTTAATTATTAAATCATTCATCATATCAAATTAAGTTCTTAAATTTAGAACTTTAAAATATACAATGAAAGGATTTTCGAGATTTATACTATTTAGACTTTTAGGATGGAAATTAATTAATGATTTCCCTCAAGATATAAAAAAATATGTTGTTATAGCTGCACCTCATACTAGCTGGATAGATTTTCCTATTGCAATTTTAGCAAGAATGGCTTCCGGAACAATGGTTAATTTTATTGGTAAAGGCTCTTTATTTAATGGTCCTTTCAGTTTTCTATTCGTTTACTTAGGAGGAATACCTGTTGACAGATCTAAGAGTAATAATTTAGTCGATGCAATTATAAATATTTTTAATTCCAGAGATGAGTTTCGTTTGGCTTTGTCTCCAGAGGGAACAAGAAAAAAAGTCGAGAAATGGAAAACAGGTTTCTATTATATAGCTAAAGGGGCAAATGTTCCAATAGTCATGGCTACTCTAGATTTTGGTCAAAAACAAATGAAGATTTCAAAGGCATATAATACAACTGATAATATTGAAAAAGATTTTAATCATTTTCATGATTTTTTTAATAATGCCAAGGGAAGAAATCCGGAATTATTCTAGTGTATTACAAAAAAATAGAACTCAAAAATCATCAATCCATAAACACAAATTATTTATCACATAAATTTTATTGATACTTTCTCAGCTATCCTAATAATAACTTCTGTAGCTTTTACTATCGATTCTACAGGAACATATTCAAATCTTCCATGAAAGTTATGACCTCCAGCAAATATATTTGGGCAAGGCAATCCTTTAAATGATAATTGGGAACCGTCTGTACCCCCTCTAATTGCCTTTATTAGTGGTTTCACTCCAATATCTTTCATAGCCTCTTCAGCAATATCTACAATATGCATAACAGGAAGAATTTTATCTTTCATGTTAAAATATTGATCCTTCAAATTTATATCTACTAACTCCTTATTATATTTTTTATTTATGCTATCTCCAATTTCTTGAATTAGTTCTTTGCGTTGGTTAAATAAATCTAAATCATGATCTCTGATAATATATTCTAAAATAGTTTTCTCTACTGAACCTGTAATATCATGCAAGTGAAAAAAACCTTCGTAATTTGTAGTTTTTTCAGGAACTTCATTTTTAGGTAAAGCTTCCATAAACTCATTTGCTATCAATATAGAATTTATCATTTTTCCTTTTGCATACCCTGGATGTACAATTTTACCTTCTATTATTATTTTAGCTGAAGCTGCATTAAAGTTTTCGAACTCTAATTCACCTATTTGACTTCCATCCATCGTATATGCCCAATCCGCTCCAAATTTATCAACATCAAATAAATGAGCTCCTTTTCCAACTTCTTCATCTGGAGTGAAGCAGATTCTTATTTTACCGTGTTTCACATTAGGATTTTGAATTAAATATTCTACTGCAGTGACAATTTCTGTTATTCCAGCTTTATCATCTGCTCCAAGAAGTGTGGTTCCGTCAGTTGTAATAATAGTTTGACCTTTATATTGCAATAGGTCATCAAAATAATCTGGGGATAATATTATATTTTTATCTTTATTTAATATGATATCCTTACCATTATAATCGTGGTGAATTTGAGGTTTTATGTCTTTTCCTGTAAAATCAGGACTAGTATCTATATGTGATATGAATCCAATTGTAGGAACATCATAATCTAAATTACTTGGTAGTGTTGCCATCAAATAACAGTTATTATCTAATTCTACGTCTAGCAATCCAATTTGTATTAATTCTTCCTCTAATAATCTTGCTAATTTCCATTGTTTCTCAGTTGAAGGAAAAGCAGAATTATTAGGATCTGATTCAGTATCTATAGAAACATAACTTACAAATCTTTTGATAATTTTTTCTTTACTAATAATCATATTCTTTCTTTTATGTATTGACTTATACAAGTAGTATTTATCGTAATGTCTTTAAATCTAATTTACCTAGTTTATTATTTCCTGATAACCAAGCCATATTTTTATCTACAAACTTAATAGTATAATAACTTTCTTTTGAGATATCTCTCCATGTTTTCCCTCCATCATTTGAGAATGAAACTCCTGTCTTCCCTAATGAAAATATTTCTTGTCCATAAGTATTTGGAACATATTGAATACAACTTTTATAATTTGGGGCTTTATTGTTTGCTACTAATTGCCATGTTTTACCACCATCTTTAGTAATTGCCTTGTTTTGTTTATTCTCTAAAGGTTTAGAATAATCTCCACCTATAGCAATTCCGTTATTAACATCATAAAAATCAATAGAATAAATTCCTTGTGGGCCATTTCCCTGAATTATTGGTGTATCATATATTTCCCATGTCTTACCAAAATCATTTGATTTTAGTATTCTAGATTTTTTCCCTCCTGATGCTATCCAAACATTACTACCAATTGTTTTTATATTAGTATTACTGGCTGCAAAAAATGCTTCCCCTTCTTCAAATTTAGGCAAGTTATCACAGGGTAATTTACTCCAAGTTTCTCCTCTATTAGAGGTTAATATTATAGCTGCACAGTCTTCGGTTGGATCTCCAACGGCTATACCATGGATGTTATCGTCAAAAAAATGCATTGAATCATAAAAAACTTTTTGGTTAATTTCTTTATATACCAATTTAGCTTTATCATTAAAAACTTTATATAATAATGCTGGATTACCGACAGAAAGAGCAAAATAACTTTCTCCATTAAAAGCTAAACTTCTAAAATCAGGAATAATAGAACCACTATATATGTGTGGAGTAATTATTTTATCAATTTTTATTTGTTCTTTGTTTAATGATAAAAAACCAATTTTACCGTTAGAACCTGTATAAACAATATTATTCGCATCTATTACCTGAATAGAACGAATACTTATACTATCCATTTTAATTTCTTTTATGAAAATATTTTCAAAAGTTCTTGGTTGATATTGTACTTTACAGCTAACATATATGATTGATATTAAAACAAGGATTAATAATCTTTTCATTTTCGAATTTTATATTAACGAATTTAATGAATACAAATCAAGTTTTATGAAAAAGGCACTAGTAATTTCAGGTGGTGGAAGTAAAGGAGCATTCGCAGGTGGAGTTGCACAATATTTAATGAAAAATGAAGGTAAAAACTATGATTTTTTCATAGGAACTTCTACTGGAAGCTTAATGGTTTCTCATTTAGCATTAGGAATGTTAGATGAACTCAAAGAGATATACACAAATGTTAATCAAGAATCAATTTTTAGTAATAATCCATTTACTATTAAAAACATAGGGAGTACAAAAGTAATAAGTATTAATCATTTAAATACATTTTGGAATTTTCTAAACGGTAGAAAGACTTTTGGAGAGAGTAAAAACTTGCGAAAACTTATAAAAAGAAATATAACAAAAAAAATGTTTGATGCAATAAGGGGTAGTGATAAAGAAGTTGTTATAACTGTTTCTAACTTAACAAAGAATCAAATTGAGTATAAATCTATATTTGATTGTTCTTATGATGATTTTTGTGATTGGATTTGGGGTTCATGTAATTATGTCCCTTTTATGAGTTTACTTGAAAAGGATAATTGTCAATACGCAGATGGTGGGTTTGGCTCTTTAATTCCAATACGTGAAGCAATTTTAAGGGGAGCAACAGAAATTGATGCTATAATATTAGAAACTGAAGTCTCTCAATTAAATAAACTGCCTTCTAAGAATCCATTTTCATTATTGTTTAATGTTTTTGATTTTATGTTAAGCCATATAGAAAGGCATAATATTTCGATTGGGAAATTAGCAGCAAACAATAAAAATGTAAAACTTACTCTTTATTATACTCCAGTCGTATTAACTACAAACTCTTTAGTCTTTGATAAGAAATTAATGCGTGAATGGTGGGATTCAGGATTTAATTATGCAGAGAGTAAAAAAGAGAGCTTAATGAGTGAATTTAGACCTGATATATTAAATTAAAATTAAGTAATAGCAGTTCCATTAAAGTATTGTGATAATTAATGAATCTAATCGCTCTATTTTAACTGTAAGTTAACGAGTTGAATAAATTAATTTCTTATTTTTGAAATATTGAATAACACATCATATGAAGTTTCTTAAAACACTTTTTATTTTTATTAATCTTTCTTTTTCATTAATATATTCTCAAAATAAAATCGATTATATCGGAGAAAAAGATAAAGTTCATGTTTTAGAGCATACAAAATTAAAGGTTGATTTTAATTTTAAAAAAAAGGAGTTAAATGGCCAAGCCTGGATTACTTTAAAACCATATTTTTACTCAACAAATAAGTTGTCTTTAGATGCAAAGGGTATGATTATACATCAAGTATCTTTAAATAATAAGAATTTAGATTTTAATTATAATAATTATAATTTACTTATTGATCTACCTAAAGAGTTTAAGAAAAAAGAATCATATACAATTTATATAAAATATACCGCGAGACCAGATAAAATAAGAGGAAATACTAATGAAACTGTAAAAAACCAAAAAGGTTTATATTTTATAAATGCTGACAGATCCGATAAGAATAAGCCAACTCAAATATGGACACAAGGTCAAACAGAATCAAGTAGTTGCTGGTTTCCAACAATTGATAGTCCAAATCAAAAAACATCACAAGAGATTTATATTACTGTCCCAAATAAATTTAAAACTCTTTCTAATGGTAAATTAATAAGTCAAACGATTAAAGGTGAGGATAGGATAGATTATTGGAAATTAGATAAAAAGCATGCACCATATTTATTTTTTATGGGAATTGGTGAATTTGAAATTATAAAAGATTCTTATAAAAATATCCCTTTAGAATATTATGTAGAAAAAGAATACGCAACACATGCCAAAGATATTTTTGGTGATACACCAAAAATGCTAGGGTTCTTTTCAGATATTTTAGGTGTAGAATATCCTTGGAATAAATATAGTCAAATTGTAGTTAGAGATTATATAAGTGGAGCTATGGAAAATACAACTGCTGTTGTTCATGGTGAACAAGCTTATCAACGTTCAGGACAATTGATTGACGAAAACAAACATGAAAACATTATTGCCCATGAAGTTTTTCATCATTGGTTTGGAAACTTAGTGACTGCAGAGAGTTGGTCAAATATAGCTTTAAATGAATCTTTTGCAAATTACGGTGAATATTTATGGCGAGAACATAAGTATGGAAAAGAAGATGCAAATGCACTCCTACATGAAAATAACTTAGTTTATTTAAATGGTCAAAATTCTAATAAAAGTTTAGTCCGTTTTAATTACAGGGATAGAGAAGATCTGTTCGATTTAGTTAGTTATAATAAAGGTGGAGCCGTATTGCATATGCTAAGAAATTATTTAGGTGACAATGCTTTTTTTAAAGGGTTAAATATATATTTAACTGAATTTAAATATAAATCTGCAGAGGTACATGATCTAAGGTTAGTATTCGAAAAACTGACAGGAAAGGATTTAAATTGGTTTTTTAATCAATGGTTTTATAATAAAAGTCATCCTCAAATAGAGATTTCTTATGATTACAATATTATTCAGAAAAAAGTAACAGTAAATGTTATTCAATTACAATCAGAAAAATTTAAATTCCCATTCACTATTGATATTTATGAAAAAGGTAATAAAAGAAGAGAAACAGTATTTGTAGATGGTAATGATGCATCATTTACTTATTCATACCTAAGACTACCAGACTATATTCAAGTAAATGCAGATGGTGTTTTACTATGCGAGATTCAGGAAAACAAGGTTTTAAGTGATTATATCTTTCAACTTAAAAATGCAGAAAATTATATAGATAGAAAATCGGCTTTATTGGAAATTATAAAAAAACAAGATAATAAAGTGGCTTTTAAAGCAGTTGTTAGCGCTTTATATGATTCCTTTTATAAAATTAGAATTTTAGCACTAGAGAATATTGATTTAATAAATAAGTTTTCTAAAAAAGCCGCTATTAGGAAAATTTCTGAAATAGCTAAAACTGATAAAAAAACATTGGTTAAAGCAGCAGCGATAGAAACTTTAGGTAAATTAATTGATCCTGAGCTTAAGTCAGTTTTTGAACAAAATTTGAACAGTGAATCTTATGCTGTTGTAGGTAAAAGTCTTGTAGCTATGTACTATGTAGATAAAAAAATGGCAATTGAGAAATCTAAATCTTTACCTAATGAAATTCGTAAAATATTAGCAACACCTCTAACCCAGATCTATATAGAAGAAAAAGATGAAAAAGAGCTTCCATTTATAGCTCAGAATGTTCTTTCTGGTATGTATTTAAATGGAGATGACAAAACTAAGAGTATTTATAAAAAGGCCTTTAAACAAATATCTGAAAGTAATAATACAAAGGCTATAAAAAACCTTGTAGAGGACATGATTCTAAAAGGAAACCAATACAAAAATTTTAATTTCGATAAAGTTGTAATCAATTTAATGCGTGAAATGATACAAAAACAAAAGAAAGTAAAAAAATCTAATAAAAAAGAAAATATAAAAGTTATAAAAACGGCTATGGCTGAACTTATATAGATCAAATCTAGTTCAAATAGAATTTGAACGAAAAATGTCTAACTACAAGAATCAATGATGTCTAGTTTATTTATTTAAGATACTCATCAAAAGTACCATCTAAATAAAAAACAACAATTCTCTTTATTTTTTTGGAAGGAGCATTCGTTTCCAGAAATTTATTTTCATTATTAATTAAAGATGGAGTAGAAGGGCTTAAATTTTTATCAGGAAACTGTCCTTTGCCATTTAAAAGCCAATAAATATCTATATCAGGAAATACAGATGTAACTTTGAGTACAAAGTCTAAACTAGGTTTATTTCTTCCAGATAAAATATGTGAAATACTTGAACGTTGGACACCAACTTTATCTGCAAATAAAGAAGCTGAAAGATGATGAATTTCCATCACTTTTTTTAACCTGTTAATAAAATCTATTATGTTTACCAATGTAACTTTTATTAAAGTTACAAAAGTAACTTTTCTTTATATATAAAACAATTTTTAAGTAATATTTTGGAAATATAAACTAATTTAATATAAATAAATGCTTTATATAAACTTTATAAATATCTAATATTCATTAATTTATGAAAATTTATAATATTTATTATTTTAATAATATTATAATATTAAGGTATAAACATATTGTTTACAAAATCGATATATTTATATGTTATCATGATTTACAAATGTAATAATTAACTGATTTATATTTGTACAGAATTCGTTTGTAAACAAAACTGAATTGATTATTTTTGAAAATAATTAATAAACATTCTATGCAATTATTATCCGTCTCTGAATTAAAAGATCTTTTTGATAATCAAAAAGAAGCTTCTATTTCTGGAAGATGGATTCGCTATAAAGATATAGAACCATTAATTTTTAAGCACAAAAAAATAAATAAAGTAACAAGAATTGGTTATTCAGAACAAAAAAGGGCCATATACAGTATTAAAATTGGCTCGGGAAAAAAGAAAATTCTTATTTGGAGTCAAATGCATGGTAATGAAAGCACAGGAACTAAGGCTATATTTGATCTTTTAAATACTTTTAACAATACTAATGAAGTTTGGGTTAAAAACATATTGAGAGAATGTACAATACACATAATTCCAATGTTAAATCCAGATGGAGCAGAAGTTTTCACCAGAGTTAATTCAGATAAAATAGACTTAAATAGAGATGCAGTTGCAAAAATTGCTATTGAGAGTAAGATATTAAGAAATTTTCTAGATAATTTTCAACCGGACTTTTGCTTTAACCTTCATGACCAAAGAACTATCTTCGGTGTAGACGGTAGTGATAAACCTGCGACAATTTCTTTTCTAGCGCCTTCTGAAGATTTAACAAGATCAGTAACTGGAGGTAGAAAGAAAACTATGAATGTAATTATTGCAATGAATAATTTATTACAACAATTTATTCCTCAAGGAATAGGTCGTTACACTGACGAATTTTATCCAAATGCGACCGGTGATGTATTTCAAAAACTTGGGTATAGTACTATTTTAATTGAAGCAGGACATTATCCTAATGATTATGAAAGAGAAATTACTCGAAAATATATGTTTTTTTCGATATTAGAAGGAGTTCATCACATTGTAGCTAACGATACTTTTACAGATTATAAAGCATATTTTAATATACCAAACAATATTGATAATTTTTACGATGTTTTACATAGTTTTAAAAACTCCAATGAGAAATATGCTTATCAATACGAAGAGTTAATAATTAATAATAAATTAGTTTTTAACCTTAAAGAAATTACTGGGGAAAAAATAAAAAATCATATTTCACATAACGAAATCGTTTTCGAAAGCTAAATTCATTAAATATATAACACCATTATGATATTATTTATATATTAAATTCATATTTTTGCGTATATAACTGAATTATACATAATTATGAAAAAGTACATGTTAGATGAAATTGATCATCAAATTTTGGACATATTAATTGAAAATGCCAGAACACCTTTTACAGATATTGCAAAAAAGTTATTAGTTTCTGCAGGTACAATTCACGTCCGTGTTAAAAAGATGGAAGACGAAGGAATTATTCAAGGATCTACTCTAACTCTTAATTATGAAAAAATGGGCTATTCATTTATTGCTCACGTAGGTATTTTTCTTGACAAAACTTCTATGACAAAAAATGTAATAGAGGACTTAAGAAAAATTCCAAACGTTACTGTAGCCTATGTAGTAGCAGGTATGTATAATATATTTTGTAAAGTTAGAGCAAAGGGAACTACTGATGCCAAAGACATAATTTATTCTATAGATGAAATCCCAGGTGTGAACAGAACTGAAACTATGATTGCTTTAGAAGAGAGTATAAATGATAAAAAGCGTATGATGCACGCAATTTTTAAAGAATTATAAAATAAATAATATATTTTTTATTAAATCCTTATCTTTTGATGGGGATTTTTTATGTTTGTATAAAACAAACAATAATTAATATGTCTCATAAGTTTAGCTACAGCGAGTATAATTTACCTAACGACACTTTATTAGAGTTATACATAAATATGCTAAAACCTCGTTTAATTGAGGAAAAAATGTTAATTCTATTACGTCAAGGAAAAATATCAAAATGGTTTTCAGGAATTGGTCAAGAAGCAATTTCTGTAGGAGTAACTATGGCTTTAAACAATGACGAATATATATTACCTATGCATCGAAATTTAGGAGTTTTTACTACAAGAAAAATTCCGCTTTCAAGACTCTTTTCTCAGTGGCAAGGAAAAATGAATGGTTTTACCAAAGGGAGAGATCGTAGTTTTCACTTTGGAACACAAGATTATAAAATTGTAGGGATGATTTCTCATTTAGGCCCTCAATTTGGAGTTGCAGACGGAATTGCTTTAGCAAATAAAATTAAAAAAACTAAAGGTGTATGTGCTGTTTTTACAGGGGATGGGGGAACAAGTGAAGGAGATTTCCATGAAGCCTTAAATATCGCCTCTGTATGGAGTTTACCAGTTATCTTTTGTGTTGAAAATAACGGATATGGACTATCTACACCTACATCGGAACAATATAATTGTAATCATTTAGCTGATAAGGGGGTTGGATATGGAATGGAAAGTCATATTGTAGAAGGAAATAATATTCTTGAAGTTTATACTAAAGTTTCTGAAATATCAGAAAGTATTCGTAAAAGGCCAAGACCTGTCTTAATTGAATTCAAAACATTTCGTTTACGTGGACACGAAGAGGCTAGCGGAACTAAATATGTTCCTAAAGAATTGATGGATGAATGGAATGCTAAAAATCCCTTGTCAAATTTTGAAAGTTACTTAATAGATAAGAAAGTTCTAAATATTGAATTAATTAATACTTTAACCTCAAAAATTAAAAATGAGATAGATAGTAATTTAAAAACTGCATTTGATGAGGTGTCAATTACACCAAATATAGATATTGAATTAAATGATGTTTTTAAGCAACATCAATTTAAAAAAGTTTTATGTTCTAATAAAAAGAAAAAAATTCGCTTTGTAGATGCAATATCAGAAGGATTAAGACAATCTATGGAAAAGTATGATAATCTAATTATCATGGGTCAAGATATTGCAGAATATGGAGGTGTTTTTAAAATAACAGATGGTTTTATTAACCAGTTTGGTAAGGATCGAGTTAGAAATACGCCTATTTGTGAATCTGCAATAGTAGCAGCGGCATATGGTTTATCTATTAATGGAATGAAAGCAGTCATGGAAATGCAATTTGCAGATTTTGTGTCTTCAGGATTTAATCCAATTATAAATTTATTAGCTAAATCTCACTATAGATGGAGTGAAAAAGCAGATGTGGTAATTAGAATGCCTTGTGGCGCAGGAGTAGGAGCTGGTCCATTTCATAGCCAAACAAATGAAGCTTGGTTTACAAAGACTCCAGGTTTAAAAGTAATATATCCTGCATTTCCTCAAGATGCAAAAGGTTTATTAGCAGAATCGATCAATGATCCTAATCCTGTCTTGTTTTTTGAGCATAAAGCTTTATACCGTTCTAAGTATCAGGAAGTAACTGAAGACTATTTTACAATTGAGATTGGAAAAGCAAGTTTATTAAAAACAGGAGATAGTATTTCAATTATTACATATGGTGCAGGAGTTCATTGGGCACTAGAAGTATTAGAATCAAATTCAAATATTTCAGCAGATTTAATTGACTTAAGAACCTTGCAGCCTCTAGATATAGATTCAATTTATAATTCTGTCCGTAAAACTGGTAAAGTAATAATTTTACAAGAGGATTCTCTCTTTGGAGGTATAGCAAGTGACTTGTCTGCATTAATTACAGAAAATTGCTTTGAATATCTAGATGCTCCTGTAAAAAGAGTTGGAAGTTTAGAAACACCTATTCCTTTTCAAGAAGGTTTAGAAAATCAATATTTAGCAAAAAACAAATTTGAAAAAGAATTAAACCAAATACTAGAATACTAAAAAATAATATATTTAGACTTAAAAAAAAATAATGAAGAATAAACAAATTATACTTAAAAAAAGACCAATAGGGACCCCAGATAATGAAACTTGGGAATTACAAGAAAATACTATTCCTGAATTACAAGATGGTGAAATTTTAGTAAAACATCATTATATCTCTTTAGATCCTGCAATGCGAGGTTGGATGAATGATACAAAATCTTACATACCTCCAGTAGAAATCGGTGATGTAATGAGATCGGGCTCTATCGGGAAAGTAATTAAAACTAATAATAATCACAAATTTGAAGTAGGTGACTGTGTTACTAGTTGGGGCGGTGTCCAACAATACGCTATTGGAAATGGAGATGGGTGGTATAAAGTTGATGAGCGTTTGGCACCAATGCCAATGTATTTAGGAACTTTAGGTATGCCTGGTATGACCGGTTATTTTGGAATTACAGAAGTAGGGAAAATAAAAGAAGGTGATATAGTCTTAGTATCTGGTGCTGCGGGAGCTGTTGGAAGTATAGTTGGTCAAGTTGCAAAGATAAAAGGTTGTACCGTAATTGGAATAGCTGGCGGACAAGAAAAATGTGATTATTTAATAAATGAATTAGGTTTTGATGACGCGATTGATTACAAATCTGAAAATATTTATACAGCATTAAAGAAAAAATGTCCTAAAGGTATAGATGTGTTTTTTGATAATATTGGAGGATTAATTTTAGACGCAGCATTAAGTAAATTAAGAATGCATGCCAGAGTTGTAATTTGTGGAGCAATTTCACAATATAATAACAAGCATAAAATAAATGGTCCTAGTAATTATTTATCTCTTCTAGTTACTAGATCTACTATGCAAGGTATGGTTGTTATGGATTATACAAAAGATTTTGCGGTTGCAGCAAAACAAATGGGAACTTGGATGAAAGAAGGGAAATTAAAGTCAAGAGAAGACGTCTATGTCGGGATAGAAAATTTTAAGGAAACATATGAAAGATTATTTTCAGGAGACAAAAATGGTAAATTAGTTTTAAAGGTAATTGAAGACTAAATTAAATTAATTTTATAAACTATAAAAAAAGTGAATCCCTTAATTAATGGAATTCACTTTTTTTACACATTATATTATAAGAATAGTAGAGTTAAAAAATTCTACTTAACATAATATAAATTATAGTACAAATGTATTGTTTAGTATTTATGATGGTTTATCCATTTGTAAGCTATAATGTAGTATTATGTCAAATATCCCAGAAAGTCTTGTATAGATAATAAACATTATTACTAGGAAGTGTTTTACAATTCGTCGACAAGTGTTAATTACAATTTTGTAGAAACTCATATTTGGTATTATACAAGAATATTTTTTTAATACGCTACTATAAAAACATTCGAACTAAAAATTTGTAGCTTCTTGATAACTAAAAATAATTATAACTATCATAATTTTAGATTATTAGAGTTATAAAATATTTGTACTTTTAAAACAATCAATCTATATTTACACAAATAGTTTTTATTCATTTTTTAAATTATGTTAAAATTCAAGTATTTTGCAGCTTATATTATTCCTCTTTTAGGGTTACTAACATTTAATACAACTGGATTATATGCCTATACAGGATTGTTTTTTTTATATCTTTTAGTGCCTATTTTAGAACAAATAATTCCTAAAAACACCTATAATTTAAGTAAAATTGAAAAAAAACTCGCAAAGGAAGACATGTTTTTTGATTTGGTTCTTTATCTTTCTGTACCACTGCATCTTTTGGTTACGTATCAATTTTTAATTACTGTTTCAAATTCAGAGTTACCTTTATCAGATTTAATTGCATGCATATTAATGATGGGAACTATTCTTGGAGTTAATGGAATTAATATTGGGCATGAACTAGGTCACAAAACTGAACACACTGTAAAAAGAGTCTTAGCTCATATTATGCTGCTAACAGCTATTCAAAATCATTTTATACCATACCATAATGGAGGGCATCATAAAGATATTGGAACACCAGAAGATTTTACATCTGCAAAAGAAGGTGATATTTTTTATTTTTTTGCACTTCGATCTCAAATAGGTGGTTATTTTAAAACCTGGGTATTAGAATCCAAAAGGTTAAAAAATGAAGATAAAAGTCAGTTACTAAATCCTATGATTACTTATGCGCTTCTGCAAATGCTTTATCTTTTCAGTATCTATTATTTTGGGGGGCTATATTTACTTTTCCTATATTTTATTACGAGTGTTTATGGGATTTCTATTTTGGAAGCACAAAACTATTTTGCACATTATGGCTTGCGAAGAAAAATGCAAGAAAATGGAAGATATGAACGTGTCCAACCAAAGCATTCTTGGAATTCTGACCATATTATAGGACGGGTATTATTATTTGAATTGACAAGACACTCAGATCACCATCATATGGGTGCAAAACCATATCATTTATTAGAATCTAAAGAAAAGAGCCCTAATTTACCATATGGCTACCCTGCAATGCTTGTACTCTCCTATTTTCCATTTTTATTCAAACCAATAATGAAAAAACAATTGGCTTTGTACAACTATGAATAGGACACCAACGATTATTGACCTTAGGTAATCAGTTTATATTACTCAAGTAAAATCAATTTAGTTGTATCTTTGCCTTCATTATTATCAATAATATTTTACGATACATTTCTTAAATGATTAAGCCTTTTAAAAAATTACATACTGATATAAAAGAAGTTCTCGAAACTTTAGAAATTGATACACCTACTAACTTTCAAAGTGTGACTATTCCTGTTATAAAAAGTGGATCAAATATTATTTGTACAGGTAAAAAAGGTTCTGGAAAAACAACTACACTTATTCTTACTACTTTACAAAAATTAAAATGTGAAGCATATGGAAATGCACCGAGAGCTTTGGTTGTGGTAGAGAACAGAGATTGTGCATTAGCATTGTATGATGCCTTTATTACTTATACTAGACGTACTTCTTTACGTGTTTATGCTTGTGATGAAAAACTTCATGTAGATGTCTTAAAATCAGAAATATTTGAAGGTGTCGATATTATTATTTCTACACCAAATACAATGTCTAAATTACTTTTTGCAGAGGGTATAAATACAACTCAATTAAAAATATTTAATATTGATGATGCCGCATTTTTAATTCCAAAAACATCAGATACGGCTCTTATGTCAATTACACAAGGTATAAATAAGTGCCAATTTATAATTTACTTGGAACAAATGGATCCAAAGATAAAACGATTTGAGTCTATTTTTATGAAACACTATAAATTGATCTCTGCATAATTTTACTTTTTTTATTCTTAATTATATTAATACAACATGATACCTAAACTACACTATATATCTGAAGGATATTCTTCTAAAGAGCTTTTAGAAAATATTCAAAATGCTTGTACTTCAGGAGCTGAGTTAGTCCAATTATGCTTAAATAATCAATCTAAAACTAATATTTTAAAATTAGCTTCAGCTGCAAGAGAAATTACATCTCATTTTCAAACTAGATTAATTATTAAGGATAATTATAAAATTGCAAAAGAAATTAAAGCTGATGGAGTTTATCTGGAAAATATTAATATTTCATACACTTCGACTAGGATACATTTATATACTTGGCAAATTATAGGTAGCAAAGCAAATACTCTACAAGATTGTAAAACTTTAATCTCTGATGAAGTAGATTATATCTGTTTAGGACCTTTTAAATCTAAAAGAAATAATGAGGAATTAAATAAAATTTTAGGTATATCGGGTTTTACTTCTGTTTTAGACTGTTTAAAAACTAAAACACCAATTATCGGTTATGGAGGTATTACCTCAAATGATGTTACAAATATATTAGGAACAGGAATTTCAGGGGTTGCAGTATCTGATGAAATTAATAATAATTTCGATACTATTAAAGCTTTTAATAAACTACTAGATGCTTCTTCAACGGATGAAAAAAGACATACCTTTGATTCATAAATTAACCATACAAGGAATTTTAAGAATATTTAACTATTAAAAAAAACTTTTGGATTTATTTACAATTTTAATTTTATTTTCTAGTATCGCTTTTTTTTACTTTGGTATACAATGTTTTTATTCAAAATATATTATTTCAGAATTCAAACGATATGGATTACCTAATTTTAGAAAGCTTACGGGTGTACTTCAGATAATGGGTGCAATCGGCTCTTTAATAGGTTTTTATCTCTTTCCAGTTCTTCTTTTACTCTCTTCATCTGGATTGCATTTACTAATGGTTTCAGGATTTATAGTGAGACTAAAAGTTAAAGACAGTTTTATTCAGTCTTTACCTTCTTTTATTTTCGCCATTTTAAATTTATATATAGCTTTTAAAACCTATTATGTATATTTCTAAAGAGATTTATAAATAATAATAATATTCATTAGGATAAATAAAGCTGCCGGAAACGACTTATACAATGCATCCTTTACTTTAATGTGCATTCCTACGGACCCTACTAAAAGAGTAGTTAAACCAAAACTCCCAATTAAAGTTAAATACTCAAATTTTATCGAAGCCAACAATAAAATTGCAAAACTTACTTTTAAAAAACCAATAACGTAACAAAATTGCTTTGATAAACCATAAATCTCAAATTCTTTAACGATAGATTCCATATTATTACCACCCCTCCATTTTGTTGGTTTATAAGCTTGAATTAGCCAAACGTTTAAAATACTTAAACTAACAATAATTTTTAATGCGATAATAATGTATTCGATAAATTCCATTTTTTCTGTTTTAGAGTTCTTTATTTATTTTATGAAACTAATTGATTAAAGTAATCAAAAATTTCTCCTTTTGAGACATTACTCCCTTTTTCAATTAAATCAAATAATTCTACATTTCTTTCTCCTTTATAAGGTTTCGTTCCTTTAAAGATATCAACAGAATTATCCATTGGATTTTGCATTAACCATTCAAAACCTTTTTGTTCTAAAAGATTTATTTCCCAATTTATTTTGATAGCTATTCTGTGAATCTCTTCTTTGTCACACTTAAATAAATTGACAGTAGTTTCAGAAAAATGCTCTAAATATTGAGTATTTGTTAATACATCATCCCAAACAACATCAGAAAAAACATTCATTTCATCTTCAGCCACTTTAGGTTTATTTTTTTTAATTTGATCCCATTCCTTTGAATCAATACTTTGTGTTGCTAAAAAGCGAGCAAATTCTTGACATAAATTTTCAAATTGTTCTTTAGTAAGTTGTCTATACTTCATTTATGAAAAAAATAAAAAAGCTCGTTATTTCTAACGAGCTTTTAAAAGTTTATTGAAATAAATCACTACTCCGCTATTACCTCAAAAGTAATATCAGCAACTACTGCCCTGTGTAAACGCACAGATGCTTCGTATTTACCTAATCTTTTAACAGAACCACCAACAACTTTGATAAATTTCTTATCTAATTCTGTTCCTGCTTTTGCTAATGCTGCAGCTAAATCTATGTTGTTTACAGAGCCAAATAATTTGTCTCCAGAACCTACTTTAGATGCAATCTTAATTTCATATCCTTTAACTGCATCTGCTATTTTAGTAGCGTCTGCAATCAATTTAGCTTCTTTATAAGCTCTTTGCTTTAAATTCTCTGCTAAGACTTTCTTTGCAGATGAAGTAGCTAAAACCGCTTGTCCTGTAGGGATTAATAAGTTTCTACCATATCCATTTTTAACAGATACAACATCATCTTTAAATCCTAAATTATCTACGTCTTGTTTTAATATCAATTCCATATCTCTACTTCTTTATTATTTTAACATATCTCCAACGTAAGGCATAAGAGCTAAATGACGTGCTCTTTTAATTGCTTGCGCAACTTTACGTTGATATTTTAATGATGTTCCTGTTAAACGTCTTGGTAAAATTTTACCTTGTTCGTTTACTAAATACATTAAGAAATCTGCATCTTTGTAGTCAATATACTTGAAACCTTTTTTCTTAAATCTACAGTATTTTGCTTCTTTCTTAGTATCAATGTCTAATGGAGTTAAATATCTAACGTCTGCAGACTTACCTCCTTTTGATTGTTGTTCTATAGTTGCCATGTCTTATTTTTTTGTAGATTTAACACGTTCACTTCTTTTTTCTGCCCAAGCTGCTGCATGTTTATCTAATCTAACAGAAAGGTAACGCATAACGCTATCATCTCTTCTAAACTCTAATTCAAATGCAGTAATTTCTTGTCCAGAAATTTTGTACTCTAATAAATGGTAAAAACCACTTTTCTTTTTTTGTATTGGATAAGCTAATTTCTTTAAGCCCCAATCTTCTTTCGAAATCATTTCGGCACCTTTAGAAACCAAATAGTCCTCAAACTTTTGTACTGTTTCCTTTATCTGAGCATCAGATAAAACGGGATTCAAAATGAAAACAGTTTCGTAATGATTCATAAATTAAATATTTAATGGTTATTTTTAAGGCTGCAAATATAATAACTTTTTTCGGTTTTTAAAACATCTATTAACAATTATTTAAGTGTAATAACACCACTGTTTATAGATCTCTTAATTACACGTTTATGTCAAGATATAATTAATTTTCAGATGATTTTCAATTAGTCAGAAGAAGATTTATTTATCTTATAAATACATTAATAAGCATCTACATCAGTTATAAATCGAATCGGTCTAAAATCTTTTACCGCTTCAAAAGTATTTCTAATTTTAGTTATATGCTTTTTTGTTTCTGCTAAAGATTGTTTTGGAGGGATTTTAATAATTAAATTTTTAATATATTGATTTCTAATTCTAGATACAGCAGGTGCTGAAGGTCCTAAAACATAATCTCCAAAAGATTGTTGCAATGCTTTAAATAACCAATTAATCCCACTATCAACTTTATTATAATCCCTATGCTTTAGGGTAATTTTCATTAACCTATAATATGGTGGATAATTGTATTGCCATCGTTCTTGTAACTGTTCATCATACATATTTACATAATTTGTAGTAGAAACTTGTTGTAATATTTGATGAAGTGGATTGTAAGTTTGTATGGCTACATTTCCCTGTTTCCTGCTCCTACCCGCTCTTCCAGATACTTGAACCATCATCTGATATGCTCTCTCGTGTGCTCTAAAATCGGGAAAATTCAACATTGTATCTGCGTTTAAAACTCCTACTAAAGAAACATTATCAAAATCTAGTCCTTTAGATAACATCTGTGTTCCAACTAATACATCTATCTCTTTAGACTCAAAAGCACCTATAATTCTTTGATACCCATGTTTACCACGAGTAGTATCTAAGTCCATTCTCCCGATTTTAAAATTAGGGAAAAGTTTTTTTAATTCTAGCTCAATTTGCTCTGTACCAAAACCTTTAGTGTCTAAAGTATTACTGCCACAGGCACCACAACTATTAGGCATGGATCTAAGATAATTACAATAATGACATCTTAATTCGTGTTTAAATTTATGATAAGTTAATGTAACATCACAATTAGGACATTCTGGAGAAACTCCACATGTTTTACACTCTACAACTGGCGAGTATCCACGTCTATTTTGAAATAAAATTACTTGTTCTTTATTATCTAAAGCATCTTGAATTAACTTTAACATTCTATTAGAAAAATGACCATTCATTTCCTTTATTCGATATTTTTCTTTTACATCTATCAATTCAATTTTTGGTAATAAAACATTACCATGTCTTCTGTTTAATTCAACTAGACCATACTTATTTTGCTTTGCGTTAAAGTAACTCTCAAGTGAAGGTGTAGCAGAGCCTAATAATATTTTTGCTTTATGAATCTTAGCCAAAACTATAGCTGCGTCACGAGCATTATATCTCGGTGAAGGTTCAAATTGTTTATAAGAAGTTTCATGCTCTTCATCTACGATTATTAAGCCTAAGTTAGAAAAAGGAAGAAATACTGAAGAGCGTGCACCTAATATTATTTGAGCTTTTGATTTATTTTCTAATACATTTCTCCATACTTCCACTCTTTCATTTATACTATATTTTGAATGAAATACTGAAATTTTATTCCCAAAATATATCTGTAATCGAGTTATAATTTGTGTAGTTAAAGCAATTTCGGGTAGTAAAAATAATACTTGCTTACCTTGGTCTAAAACTTCTTGAATTAACTTTGTATACACTTCAGTTTTTCCAGAACTCGTAATTCCATGTAAAAGTGTTACATCCTTATTTTTAAAAGATTCTTTGATTTCTTTTAATGCAATTTCTTGGAAATTATTTAACTTTTTTAAATCGTTTACTTCTCCTTTAAAGCTAATTCTATCTATTTTTATATGATAAAATTCAAAAATATTCTTTTCAACTAAAGATTTTAAAATACTTGATGAGACTTGTGCTTTCTCCTCTAAATCTTTAGCTTTTATTGGTTTTTTTGCCGCTAACAATTGAAAAAAACTTAAAACTGCTGTTCTTTGTTTCTTTGCTCTGGATAACTCTGAGAGTAAGTCCTCTAAGGAATCGTTATTCGTGTAATTTTGATGTAATCGAACATACCTTACTAATTTTGGTTTGTATTGTTCGTAAATTTCTTCTTGAACAATTATTACAGATTTATTAATCAATGAATTTACAATAGGCATTACCTTTTTCTTACCTAAAATGTCTGAAACTTGATGAATAGTTAGCTGAGACTGATGCTGAAGTGCTTCATAAATTAAAAACTCATCATCTAATAAATCCGATTCGTCTATATCTTTATCATTTTTAATAATAATAGTTTCACTCTCTAAAAGAAAAGCTGAAGGCAAAGAAGCTCTATAAACATCCCCAATAGAACACATGTAATAACTTGAAATCCACTGCCAATGTTGAAGTTGACGTTCATTTACTAGAGGTTCCTCATCTAAGATTTGATAAATATCTTTTGCTTCGTATAAAGTTGGTGCTGTTTGATGAATATTAAAAACCAAACCAGTATACATTTTTGTTTTACCGAATGAAACTGCCACACGCATTCCTTTTTGCAGGAATTTCGCTTCATCTTCGGTTACAGTATATGTAAACGTTTTCTGAATAGGAATTGGTAATATGACATCTATAAAATATTGCAAAAATATATTTTTATTTTTTTCGATGATAAATAAAAGATACTACTGTTGTGATAGTCTTTTACAAACACTTTAATAAGGTAATATTAAAATAAAAGTTCAATTCCAAAATTACATAAAAAACACAACAATATAATTAGAAATTTATAAAGAAAATATGGTAGACTTATAATATAAGAGATAGAAATAAATTTTTTTCAATAATCCTAAACTATTATCCAACTTCTTTTTAGCTTAAAATATTATATGATTTTATATTAATCTGCTATTGGATAATCTTGTTGATTTTTTTTAAACTTACGAGATCCTTCATATAATTCATATTTGACATAACGACAATCTAAATCTCCGTTTTTTAAAGGTATTCTCTTAGAAGTTCGAAGTCCAACATTCTTTAAAGCTTCAGTATCTGATGTAATCAACCAAGCAGTACTATCAGGGTAGTTATGTTTAAGAGTATCCCCTATTTTACCATAAAACTCGTTGGTGTCAAGATTTAGACGTTCACCATAAGGGGGATTAAAAATCATGGTTGTTTTACCAAATACTTCTTTTTTAGAGTTGAAGAAGTTGACATGATGTACACCAACAAACTCATCTAAATTTGCTTCTTTTATGTTCGCTTCTGCTTTTTGTATAGCAGAGGGCGCTTTATCAAATCCCATGATTTTAAAATGAGAACTACTTATTTTTTTAAGTAAAGCATCTTGGATTATAAAATATAATTCTTCATTATAATCTTTCCAGCTCTCAAAACCAAAACGTTTTCTGTTGATATTTGCTGGAATATTATTAGCGATCATAGCTGCTTCAATTAAAATTGTTCCAGAGCCACACATTGGATCTATAAAATTCTCTTCACCCCTGTATCCAGAGAGTAAGACCATTCCTGCTGCTAATACTTCATTTATTGGTGCAATATTAGTCGCAGTTCTATAACCACGTTTATGCAAAGAATCACCAGAAGAATCTAAAGAAATTGTTAAATAATCTTTCTGAATATGAATATGAATTTTTAAATCTGGATAATCTAAATCTACATTCGGTCTTTTACCAAATTTATCTCTAAAATAATCGGCTATAGCATCTTTTGATTTTAAAGCTATATAATGTGAATGATTTGGTAAATTCTTAGAATTAGATACGGCTCCTATAGAGAATGTACCATCTATGTCTAAATAATTCTCCCATTTAACTTTTTTTACAGCATCATATAAATCTTCTTCATCATAAATCTTAGTTACTTTAATCGGTTTTAATATACGAATAGCTGTTCTTAAAGCAATATTTGCTTTATACATAAAACCTGTATCTCCTTTAAATGAAACACTTCTAACGGCTTCTGTAACATCTTTTGCTCCTAGATTAGTTAATTCGTTTGCTAAAACACTTTCTAAACCAAACATGGTAGTGGCTACCATTTTAAAATCTTTCTCCATATCATCAATATTCAGTGCAAAAATACATTTTATAAAAATGATATTTGAAAGTTTATAAATATCATTTTACATGCCGTAAGATTTAGTTACTTTTACATACTTTTTATAACATATGGAAACAAAAGATTGGTTTACTGATTGGTTTAATACACCTTACTATCACATTTTATATAATAACAGAAATGATTCTGATGCTCAGTTATTTATAAAAAATATAACCTCTTTTTTAAAATTAAAAGATGGTTCTCATATAGCAGATTTACCATGTGGGAAGGGTCGTCATTCAATATATTTAAATTCGTTAGGCTATAAAGTTACTGGAGGAGACTTGTCTGAAAATAGTATAAATTATGCTAAAGAGTTTGAAAATGATAGTTTAAAATTTGAAATATGGGATATGAGAGATTCTCTAGAAAATACTTATGATGCAATATTTAATCTTTTTACAAGTTTTGGTTATTTTGATGACGACAAAGAAGATATAAAAATTTTAAATAGTATTAAAAGTGGTTTAAATAAAGATGGAGTTTTTGTATTTGATTTCTTGAACGCTAATAAGGTTAAAGTTAATTTAGTTGAAGTAGAAACTAAAGTCATAGAAAATATTACCTTTAATATAAAAAGGGAAATTAAAGATGGTTTTATTTTAAAGCATATTTCTTTTTCAGCCAATGATAAGGATCATTTTTACACCGAACGAGTGAAATATTTAGATTTGCCAAAAATGATTTCTTATTTTAAAAAAGTTGGTTTTATGCTTGTAGAAGTATTTGGAGATTATAATTTGTCTACTTTTGATGAAAACACTTCTGACCGTTTAATTTTAATAGCTAAATAAATGAGCTACATATTACTTATATTTTCTGTTTTACTTGGAGTAACTGTAGTCTTTATTATTAAACCTAGTAATAAGTTCGTGCGATTATTATTAGCTTTTAGTGGAGCCTACTTACTTTCGGTCACAATATTACATTTATTACCAGAAGTTTATATTAACGGTAATGATTTTAAAAGAATAGGAATTTTTATTCTAATTGGTATCATTTTACAATCGGTTTTAGAATCTTTCTCTAAAGGTGCAGAACATGGTCATGTTCACATCCATACAAGCAATAAAAAATTTCCTTTCTTAATATTTACAAGCTTATGTATTCATGCTTTTTCTGAGGGTTTACCTATTCATAATATTGGAGACAACTTATTGTGGGCAATTATTATTCACAAAATTCCTATAGCTATTGTATTAACCACTTTTTTATTACAAACAAATTATTCTAAAAAAAATATTTTTACTTTTTTAATAGTTTTTGCATTAATGAGTCCTTTGGGTATTTTTATAGGAGATGAAATTACTTTTTTCAAAATTTATTCATCAGAAATTACTGCAATAATAATCGGAGTATTTTTACATATATCGACTATAATACTTTTTGAAAGCTCTGAAAATCATAAGTTTAATCTTCAGAAATTTGCTGCAATAATATTAGGTATACTACTTACTATTTCGACCCTTTAATTAAATAAGCTTTAGTTACCTACTTCATTAAAAAACCTAATACGCATTAATCGAAGCTCATCAAAATCATAGTCTCCATCAAATTCATCTATAGCCTCTTGAATTTCATCAGTTTCAGCATCCATAAAATATTCATAAATCTCTTCTTGCTGTTCTTCATCTAATAAATCGTCAAGTGCATAATTAATATCTAATTTTGTTCCAGAAAATATAATAACTTCCATTTCCTTAATTAGTTCGTCAATTTTTAATCCCTTGGACTTTGCTATATCTTCTAAAGGAAGTTTTCTATCTGTATTTTGAATTATGTATAACTTCAATCCAGAGTTTACACCAGTACTTTTAACGATTAAATCATCTGGTCTTAAAATATCATATTCTTTTACATAATTTGATATTGAAGTAATAAATTCTTTACCAAATTTCCTTGCTTTACCCTCTCCTACTCCGTGAACCTTAGATAGTTCATCTAAAGTAATTGGGTATTTTAATGCCATATCATCTATAGATGGATCTTGAAAAACAGCAAATGGAGGTACGCCAGCCTTGATAGCTACTTTTTTTCGTAAATATTTTAATATTTTTACTAACTTTTCATCTGATATACCTACAGAATATTTTGTATTTATTATAATTGAATTGTCTTCACCTTCTTTATAAGAGTGATCTTCTGTCATCAAAAAAGAAGTTGGTTTATTTATATAATTTTCTCCAACAGACGTCAATTTTAAGACTCCATATTGTTCAATTTCTTTTCTGATATAGTTAACTACCAAAACTTGTCGAATTAGGGCCATCCAGTATGAAGGTGACTTGTCTTTACCAATACCAAAAAAAGGTTGATTTTGAGTTCTATGTGATGTTAATAATGCGTTCTCTTTACCAACTAGAGTATTTACAACTTCCTTAGATTTATATTTTTGTAATGAATTTTTTATAACAGAAAGTAGTTTTTCTACATTTTCACTAGCCTCATGCTTTTTCTTTGGATTTTTGGAATTATCATCCATATTGGCTCCATCACCATTAACTTCGTCAAATTCTTCCCCAAAATAATGCATTAAATATTTCCTCCTATTCATTGAGGTTTCTGCATAACCAACAACTTCTTGTAACAGGGCATGACCTATTTCCTGTTCTGCAACTGGTTTACTAGCCATGAATTTCTCTAACTTTTCTATATCTTTGTAAGCATAAAAAGCAAGACAATAACCTTCTCCATCGTCTCTCCCTGCTCTTCCTGTTTCTTGGTAATAACTTTCTAAACTTTTTGGTATATCGTGATGAATAACGTAACGAACGTCTGGTTTGTCTATACCCATCCCAAAAGCTATAGTAGCAACTACTACGTCACAATCTTCCATTAGAAACATATCTTGATGCTTTACTCGCGTTTTAGCATCTAAACCTGCATGATAAGGAACAGCTTTTATTTCGTTAACCTGTAATATTTGAGCAACTTCTTCAACCTTCTTTCTACTAAGACAGTATATAATACCCGATTTTCCTATGCGCTGTTTTACAAAACGAATAATATCTTTTTCTACTTCATTAGTCTTGGGCCTAACTTCATAAAACAAATTTGGTCTGTTAAACGAAGCTTTAAACCTATTAGCGTCAGAAATTCCTAAAGTCTTTAATATATCTTCCTGAACTTTTTCTGTTGCAGTAGCTGTTAAGCCTATTATAGGAACATCATCTATAGCTTTAATAATATGTTTTAAGTTTCTGTATTCTGGTCTAAAATCATGTCCCCATTCAGAAATACAATGTGCTTCATCTATGGCAACAAATGAAATTTTTTGATTTCTTAGAAAGCTTGCGTATTCTTCCTTAATTAAAGATTCTGGGGCAACATATAACAATTTTGTAATACCACTTTCTATATCTGCTTTAACTTGATTGACATCTGTTTTGTTTAAAGAAGAATTTAAAACATGAGCTATACCTCTATTTTCAGATATACCTCTAATGGCATCAACTTGGTTTTTCATCAGAGCTATTAAAGGAGAAACTACTATTGCAGTCCCCTCAGACATTAAAGCTGGTAATTGGTAACAAAGAGATTTACCACCACCAGTAGGCATGATGACAAAAGTGTTATTACCTTCAATAATACTGGCGATAACTTTCTCTTGTAATCCTTTAAATTTATTAAAACCAAAAAATTTTTTCAGAGGACTATGTAAATCCATTAATACAATTGTGTGTTTATATGATGGTTGTTTGTGAAACTTTTTTTAGAAAGCAAAAGCTTTTATTTCTGTACTATAGTAATTTGTAGTAATTTTGCTATTAATAATAATTAAAGATATAACTTTTTTTTATTCTGATAAAATCAAAATACTTTGGAAGATAACAATACAATAATAAATACAGCAGTAGAATCTTTTTTAACACAAAGTAAAGCTGTAGCAAATCTTACGAAACTATTAGACGATAATTTTGTTAATGCTATTAATGTTATTTTAAAGTCTCAAGGGAGAGTTATTCTTACTGGTATTGGGAAAAGTGCTAATATTGCTAATAAGATAGTTGCTACACTTAATTCTACAGGAACTCCAGCAATTTTTATGCATGCTGCAGATGCTATTCATGGAGATTTAGGAAACGTACAAAAAGATGACGTTGTTATATGTATTTCGAAGAGTGGAAATACTCCAGAAATCAAAGTTTTAGTGCCATTAATAAAAAACTATGGAAATAAAATTATAGCAATTACGGGTAATATAGATTCATATTTAGGTAAAAATGCAGATTTTACACTTAATACATTTGTAGAAAAAGAAGCTTGTCCAAATAATTTAGCTCCAACTACTAGTACTACTGTTCAATTAGTAATGGGAGATGCAATAGCTATTTGTCTATTAAAACTTAATAATTTTAGTAGTACAGATTTTGCAAAATACCATCCAGGTGGTGCATTAGGTAAACGATTGTATTTAAGAGTATCTGATTTGATAAAAAATAATCAAATTCCAAAAGTTTTAGAAAATGATTCTATTAGTAAAGTTATAATGGAAATATCTGAGAAAAGATTAGGCGTTACTGCAGTCCTAAATACAGATAATTCAATTATTGGAATTATAACAGATGGTGATATAAGAAGAATGTTAAGTAAAACTACAAAAATTGATGGTTTTACAGCAAAAGACATCATGGGAATAAAACCAAAAACAATTCTTAAGGATGCTATGGCTATTGAAGCTTTAGAAAGATTAGAAAACAATAATATATCTCAAATTTTAGTAATAGACTACAATAATAATTACTTGGGTGTTGTTCATTTACACGACTTAATAAAAGAAGGTATATTCTAATGGCTAAACAAAGAGAAATGTCATTTTTAGCACACTTAGAAGAATTAAGATGGCACCTAGTTAGAAGTGCTGCTTCAATTTTTTTACTAGGCCTACTCTTTTTTATTTTTGCAGAAGAAGTTTATAATAATTTTTTATTAGCTCACATCCAACCAAATTTCATTACTTATCAACTATTTTGTGATTTTTTCAATATTTTTAATGTAGATAGTGATTTTTGTAATATATCTTTTGCAAATAATAAGTTACAAAGTATAGAGGTTACATCTCAATTAATGAATTCTATTTGGACTTCTTTTATACTTGGAATTATAGTATCATTTCCTTATATTTTATGGGAGTTTTGGCGTTTTATAATACCAGGACTTCATGAAAATGAGGTAAAAAAATCTAAAGGTTTCATTTTTGTTGCTTCTATATTATTTTTTATTGGAGTTGCTTTTAGTTTTTATGTAATTGCACCAATATCAATAAACTTTCTTTATAATTATCAAATCACAGATACTATTGAAAATAATTTTACATTGGAGTCTCATATAGGATTAGTGACTAATATGTTACTTGGTATTTCTATACTTTTTGAGCTTCCAGTTATTATTTATTTTTTAGCAAAAGCAGGATTAATAACACCCGAATTTTTAAAAAAATACAGAAGACATGCACTATGTTTAGTTTTAATTTTGGCCGCAATTATTACACCTCCAGATGTTGCCAGTCAGATAATAGTAGCGATACCTGTTTTGTTCTTGTATGAAATAAGTATCAAAGTTGCAGCATTAGTAATTAAAAGAGGAAAATGAAAAAAAGAAATAGCGGAACTATAGTTATACCCCAACTAAGATGTGCGGTTGAATACTGGGAGATTTTAGAAGAAAATACTTTATAAATACTTTAAGGTTTCTAACGACCACTTTTACTATATTTGAAATATGATTTTAAGAGCTGATAACATCCAGAAAATTTACGGAAGTAGAAAAGTAGTACAAGGTATTTCTTTAGAAGTAAGACAAGGAGAAATTATTGGTCTTTTAGGTCCAAATGGTGCTGGAAAAACTACTTCTTTTTACATGATAGTTGGTATGGTAAAACCAAATTTTGGAAAGATTTTTTTAAATGATGAAGAAATAACTAATGATCCAATGTACGAAAGAGCGAAAAAAGGTATTGGATATTTAGCTCAAGAAGCATCCGTTTTTAGAAAATTATCTGTTGAAGATAATATTATGTCTGTTTTACAATTTACTAATTTATCAAAAAGAGAGCAAAAAAATAAATTAGAATCTTTAATTGAAGAGTTTAATATTGGTCATGTTCGGAAAAATCGTGGAGATTTACTTTCAGGAGGAGAAAGACGAAGAACAGAAATTGCACGTTGCTTGGCTTCTGATCCAAAATTCATTTTATTAGATGAGCCTTTTGCAGGAGTAGATCCTATAGCAGTTGAAGATATTCAAAGTATTGTTGCTCAATTAAAAAATAAAAATATAGGTATTTTAATTACAGATCACGATGTTCAAGCAACCCTAGCCATTACAGATAGAACATATCTAATGTATAATGGAAGTATATTAAAGGAAGGAACACCAGAAGAATTAGCAGCTGATGAGATGGTTAAGAAAGTTTACTTAGGAAAAGACTTCGAATTGAAAAGAAAAAAAGTTTTTTAATTTTTTTTTGAAAAATCACTTAGAAAAGATAATATAATGTAAAAGATGATTATCATTGGAATAGAAATATAATCCAATAATATTATTAAAATCACAGAAGAGATTAAGAATAATAATTTCACTACATTATTTCTAAAGCTAAAATCTTTAAACTTTAATGACAATAAGTGTATTTCTGAATTCATTAAATAAGTTAGAAGAAAAGTTATAGTTATTAAAAAATAATCGTTAGTTATTAGATCCTTTACCATATCAAAGTTAGAATACTCTTGAATTAAGGGTAAAGAAATAATAAATAAACTCATTGCAGGGGTTGGTAGGCCTATAAAAGAATCATTTTGTCTGGTATCGATATTAAATTTAGCTAGCCTGTAACAAGCTCCTAAAGTTAATAGTAGACCTAATAATTGAATCATCCTAAATTCAAATCCGAACCAATTTTCATGAAAAACATCAATAATTTCGTCATTTGACAATAAGCCAAACATAATAATACCAGGAACTACTCCGCTAGTAACCACATCAGCAAGAGAATCTAATTGTTTTCCTAAATCACCTGACACTTTTAATAAACGAGCTGCTAAACCATCTAAAAAATCTAAAAAAACACCGATGGCTACAAAAATTGCAGCTGTAATATAATTTTGTTGAACGGCGGCTATAGTTGCGATAGTTCCACAGAAAAGGTTACCAAGTGTTAATAGGTTTGGAATATGTTTTTTCATTTAATTCTAGTAATATTTAAACGGCTAAAATAGGAAATCTATTTTGGGTGTTTTCACATTTGCTTAAATTTTGTCATATTTGTAGTAATTAGATCAATAAAATATTTTTATGCCATTATTAAAATCGACTTTCTTTCCAACTTTACCATTTAGGAACTCACACTTTAACACAATTTATCGTGCTATGTTTATGAAAGAAAATGTGACGTACAATAGAAAAAGAATAACTACTTGGGATAATGATTTTATTGATTTAGATTTTTCTTTGGTAGGGTCTAAAACTTTAGTGATTTTAATTCATGGGTTGGAAGGAAGTTCACAATCTAAATATATTTTGGCGGCTACTAGCGAATTAAATGGAGAAGGCTTCGATACGGTGGCTTTTAATTTACGAAGTTGTTCTGGCGAAGATAATTTACTTTTAAAAACATATCATTCTGGTAAAACAGAAGATTTACACTTTGTTGTAAATCATATTTTAGATAAATACGATCATGATAATATTATAATTGTGGGCTATAGTTTAGGAGGTAATTTAACTTTGAAATATATGGGTGAATTTGCAGAAACTCAATCGCATAAAATAAAATGTGCGATTGGTATTTCAGTGCCTGTTGATTTAGCTTCTTCAAGTAAAGAAATGAGTTCTTTTAAAAATAAAGTATACATGGAAGGTTTTTTAAAAAGCCTACGCTTAAAGGTTTTAGAAAAAGCACATAAATTTCCTGAATATAAAGTTGATAAGAATAAGTTATTTAAAGCAAAAGTTTTTAGAGATTTTGATGAGTTATATACTGCACCGGTTTTTGGATATTTAAGTCCTGAAGATTATTGGAGTAAAGCTAGCTCTAAACCTTATTTATCAAAAATAGAAAAGGCTACATTACTTATTAACTCTGATGATGACCCTTTTTTACCTAATAAGTGTTACCCAATCAAGGAAGCTAAAGTTTCTAAAAAACTATATCTAGAAATAACAAAATATGGAGGTCATGTTGGATTTATATCTTCGTTTTTAGCTCAAGAAAATAGATGGTTAGAAAGTAGAATAATTAATTTTATTAAACAGAATATCTAAAACAAACAATATATCTAATAAAGATCTGTTAATTCAAATATATATATAGATATTTGTTATTAATATCGTTGATCTTTATGAAATATAATTTTTATTTTATTTTTTTGATCTTACCACTGCTTATTAATGCACAAGTATTTAGAAATTACTCAAATGAATTTTTAAATATTGGTGTAGATGCAGCCGCTTTAGGTATGAGTAAATCTGTAGTTGCTTCTGTAAATAATGTAAATTCAATTTACTGGAATCCTGCCGGTTTAGTTGGAATAGATGACTATCAAGGATCTCTTATGCATGCCTCCTATTTTGCAGGAATCGCAAATTATAATTATGCCGCTTTTGCTTTACCCATAGATAAAAAAAGTGCAATTGGTTTTTCAGTGATTCGCTTTGGTGTTGATGACATATTAAACACTACTGAACTAATTGATAATCAGGGAAATATAGATTTTAATAGGATAAGTCTATTTTCAGCCGCAGATTATGCTTTTAACATAGCATATGCTAGAAATCTTATTTTAAAAGATTTGAAATTTGGAATAAATGCTAAAGTTATTAGAAGAATTATTGGAGATTTTGCTTCTTCGTGGGGCTTTGGATTTGATATAGGAATTCAATTTGATAGAAATAATTGGTATTTTGGATTAATGGCTAGAGATATTACCTCTACTTTTAATAGCTGGAATATAAATCAAGAAGAATTTGAAAAAATTAAGAATGCAATTCCTAATCAAAATCAAGAATTGCCACAAACAATAGAAGTTACGAAGCCTAAAATTCAATTAGGTATTGCAAAGAATTTTAAAATTGGAAGAACTTTTAATTTACTTTCAGAAGTAGATTTAAATATGAGGTTTTTAAAAACTAATGATCTGTTATCATCAAATATTTTAAGTATTGACCCAGCTATTGGTTTTCAATTTGATTACGATAAAACAGTATATTTAAGAGCAGGAGTTGGGAATTTCCAATACATTACAGAGTTTAATAATGATAAATCATTCACTTTACAACCAAATTTTGGTCTAGGATTTAAATATAACGGAATAGAAGTCAATTATGCTTTAACTAACATCGGTAGTGTTGGAAATACTTTATTTTCAAATATTTTTTCAATAACTATTGATTATAGATTTTTTAGACCTTAATACTTATGATAAAAAAATATGTGCTCCCTCTTATATTTTTATGCTTTTTTAATTTCACAAAATCGCAAGTACAACTTTCTGTATATTCAGAAGTAAGTATTATTACAGCAGGGTCTGGTAGCAACCTTTATGAAGCTTTTGGTCATTCTGCAATTAGAATTAAAGATCCAGTTTTACAATTAGATGTGATTTATAATTATGGAATATTTGATTTTAATTCCCCGAATTTTTACATAAATTTTATAAAAGGCGACCTCTTATATAGTTTAGGAAAACAAAATTTTAATAATTTTGTAGAAAAATATAATTACCAAAAGCGATGGGTTAAACAACAAGTTTTAAATTTAAATCAACAAGAAAAACAAGCTTTTTTCTTATATCTAGAGAATAATGCACAATTAGAGAATAGAAACTATTCATATGATCCTTATTTCAACAATTGTGCTACTAAATTAAGAGATATCACTTCAATAATTTTAAAAGATAAACTCATTTTTAATGATATTAATGATAGTAATGGGAAAACGTCATTAAGATCCTTAATGGAAAAAGAAATCCCCTGGAATACTTGGGGGAGTTTTGGAATAAACTTAGCTTTAGGAGCGAAGCTAGATAAAGAAATTACAGAAAATCAGTATATGTATTTACCAAAGTATGTATATCAAAAATTTAAAGCTGCAACTATTGAAAAAAACATAAAAATAGAAAACTTAATTAAAAAGGAAGTAATTATAGTTGATCACAAAGAGTTAAAATATAAATCAAATTTATTAAGTCCTTTTTTAATTTTTTCAATTATATCTTTAATCGGTATATTTATAACCTACAGAGATTACAAATTAAATAAAAGAACTAAATGGTTAGACTTTACAATACTATTTACCACTGGTTTTATTGGGTTAATAATACTTTTTCTTTGGCTATTTACAAACCACTCTACTGCTCCAAATAATTTTAATTTTTTATGGGCATTTGCACCGAATTTATTTATTGCATTTGTGCTACTAAGAAAAAAATCATCAAAGTTTATTAGTTTATATTTTAAAATAAAAATATTTTTATTAATTATAATGATGATAATATGGGTATTAGGAATTCAATTTTTTCCTCTAGCAATATTACCGTTTACAATATTTTTGTTTTTAAGATATCTATATATCCATAAACAATTAAAATCAATACATTAAAAAATACTATATATGATTAAACAACTTATAGAATGTGTCCCGAATATTAGTGAAGGTAGAGATATCGATAAAATTAATACCATAGCAAATATTGTAACTACAGTGGAGGGTGTAAAACTTTTGGATGTAGATCCTGGTAATGCTACTAACAGAACAGTTATAACTTTTGTTGGAGAGCCAAATAATGTTATTGAAGCTGCATTTAGATTAATAAAAAAAGCTTCTGAACTCATCGATATGAGTAAACAAAAGGGAGAGCACCCTAGATTTGGTGCTACAGATGTTTGTCCATTAGTTCCTATTGCAAATATTTCAATGGAAGAAACTGCTAATTACGCTCACATACTTGGTAAAAGAGTTGGTGAAGAATTGGGCATTTCTGGTTACTTTTATGAAAATGCGGCAAAAAGTAATGAAAGGAAGAATCTCGCTACAATTCGTTCAGGTGAATATGAGGGATTAAAAGAAAAACTATCTAAATCAAAATGGGTTCCTGATTTTGGTCCTACTTCTTACAATACTCAAATTAAAAAATCAGGAGTTACTGCTATTTCTGCAAGAGATTTTTTAATTGCCTACAATGTAAATTTAAATTCAACTTCTTCAAGAAGAGCAAATGCAATTGCCTTTGATATTAGAGAGAATGGTCGTGCAAAAATAATTAATGGTAAAAAAGTTATTGATAAAGATGGAAATACTGAGAGAATTCCAGGAAAATTAAAGGCTGTAAAAGGAATTGGTTGGTTTATTGAAGAATATGGTGTGTCACAGATATCCTATAATTTAACAAATATTAGTATAACATCCATGCATGAAGCTTTTTATGAAACAGTAATTTCAGCAAACAATCGTGGACTTAGAGTTACTGGGTCTGAATTAGTTGGCCTAGTGCCCTTAAAAGCGATGTTGGATGCTGCAAATTTCTATTTAAAAAAACAACAACGCTCATTAGGTATATCTGAAAAAGAAAAAGTTAAAATAGCTATAAAGTCATTAGGCCTAGATGATTTAAAACCTTTTAATCCTCAAGAAAGAATTATCGAATATGTAATGAATACTGATTCAGCTAAAAAATTAGTTGATTTTACTATTTCAGATTTTGCTGAAGAAACTGCATCAGAGTCAATGGCACCTGGAGGTGGAAGTATTGCTGCTTATGTTGGTGTTTTAGGTGTTTCGTTAGGAACTATGGTCGCTAACCTCTCCGCAAACAAACAAGGCTGGGATGATAAATGGGAATACTTTTCTGATTGGGCAGAAAAAGGTCAGAAATATAAAAATGATTTATTATTTTTAGTAGATGAAGACACTAATGCTTTTAATAAAATTATAGACGGTTTTAGATTGCCAAAAAATAATAGTGAAGAAATAGAAAAAAGAAAAGAAGCAATTGAGGATGCTACAAAGTTTGCAACAGAGATACCATATAAAGTAATGGAAACTGCAAAAAATTCTATTGAAATTATGCTAGAAATGATGGAAAACGGAATTCAAAACTCATTATCAGATGGTGGAGTTGGTATTTTATGTGCAAAAACAGCAGTAACTGGTGCTTATTTTAATGTAAAAATAAATGCAAAGGACATAAAGGATAGAAAATTTGCAAATGAAATATTGGTTAAAGCAGAAATGATATATCAAAAAACATGTGCTTTGGAAGTAAAAATGATGAATATAATAAATGAAAAGCTATAATAGAGATCAAAAAATCTTGTCAGCAATATTGAAGGTTATAAGAAGCTACTAATTGCTAAATCATAACTTTTCAAGCCAAAACCAAAAATTACTCCTTTCGCATTAGCTGCAACGTAACTTCTTAGTCTAAATTCTTCTCTTGCTTGAATATTAGAAATATGTACCTCAACAACTGGGGTAGTTATACACTTAACTGCGTCGCCAATACCTACTGAAGTATGAGTATAAGCAGCGGCGTTTAAAATCACACCATCATAACTAAAACCAACTTCATGTAATTTATTTATAATTTCCCCTTCAATATTTGATTGAAAGTGATCTATAACTAGGTTGGGATATTTAACTTTTAATTTGGTGTAAAAATCTTCAAAAGTAACAGAGCCATATATTTCAGGTTCTCTTTTTCCTAATAAATTTATATTAGGACCATTTATAATTATAAATTTCATTGTGTAAAAATACGAATATTTTAAAATAAAAAAACGAAAACATTTTTAATATCTTTATCAAATGAAATGGCAAGAAGCAATAAAAGATTTTCAACATTATTTGAAAATTGAAAGAGGTTTATCTCAAAACACTATAGACAGTTATTCTAGAGATTTAAAAAAACTTGTTTCATTTATTAATAAAAATGAAATAAGCTACCCGCCTACTTCTGTAGATGAAAATACTATTCAAAGATTTATTTATGAAATAGCTAAAGAGATTAATAATAGAACTCAAGCAAGAATAATTTCTGGGTTACGTAGTTTTTTTGATTATTTAATTTTTGAAGGATATAGAGTGTCAAATCCGACAGATTTAATTGAAACTCCTAAGCTAGGGCTTAAACTTCCTGACACACTCTCTAAGGAGGAGATAGATTCTTTGATTGCTGCAATTGACTTAAGCCATCCTCAAGGAGAAAGGAATATGACCATAATTGAAACTATTTATAGTTGTGGTCTCAGAGTTTCTGAATTAATTTCCTTAAAAATATCTGATTTATTTTTTGAAGAAGGTTTTTTAAGAGTTATTGGGAAGGGAAATAAAGAACGGTTTATTCCAATACATTATACCACTCAAAAATTAATTAACTCTTATAAAGTTAATTTTAGAAATAAAATTAATCCGAACAAAAGTTTTGAAGATACATTATTCTTAAATAGAAGAGGTAACGGATTAAGTCGACAAATGATTTTTATGATTTTAAAAGATTTAGCTATAAAAATTAATATGACTAAAAAAATTAGTCCACACACACTTCGCCACTCTTTTGCTACACATTTATTAAAAGGTGGAGCAGATCTCCGAATTATCCAGCAAATGTTAGGTCATCAAAGTATAACTACAACTGAAGTTTATGTCCATTTGGATAAAAGTTATTTGCAAAAAATAGTAGAAACTTTTCACCCTAGAAAATAAAAAAATTCCTACAGATATAAAACTTTAAAGTAATTATATAATTTTTTACCTAGCAACATTAACAGCCCTAGTTTCTCTAATTACAGTAACTTTCACTTGACCAGGATAAGTCATATCATTTTGTATCTTCTGAGAAATGCTAAAAGATAACTCAGCTGCTCTGGTATCATTTACTTTTGTGCTCTCAACCATAACACGAAGCTCTCGACCTGCTTGTATAGCATAAGCTTTTTGAACTCCTGTAAAGCCAAAAGCTATATCTTCTAAGTCTTTTAACCTTTGAATATAAGAATCTAAAACCTGTCTTCTTGCTCCTGGCCTTGCTCCAGAAATAGCATCACAAACTTGAACTATTGGAGAAATTAAACTGTTCATTTCAATTTCATCATGGTGAGCTCCAATAGCATTACAAACATCTGGTTTTTCTCCGTATTTCTCAGCCCATTGCATACCTAATAATGCATGCGGAAGTTCACTCTCAGCATCTGGTACTTTACCTATATCATGTAATAAACCAGCACGCTTAGCAACCTTAGCATTTAATCCCATTTCTGAAGCCATAATACCACAAAGGTTTGCAACTTCTCTAGAATGCTGAAGTAAATTTTGTCCATATGATGAACGATATTTCATTCTACCAACAGCTTTAATTAGTTCTGGATGTAGTCCGTGAATACCGAGATCAATAACGGTTCTTTTACCAACTTCAATTATTTCTTGAGTAATTTGTTTTTCTGTTTTACCTACAACTTCTTCAATTCTTGCAGGATGTATTCTTCCATCAGTGACTAACTTATGTAAAGATAGACGAGCTATTTCTCTTCGAATAGGATCAAAACAGGACAATATAATTGCATCAGGTGTATCATCTACTATAATCTCCACACCAGTTGCTGCTTCAATTGCTCTAATATTTCTCCCCTCTCTTCCTATTATTCTTCCTTTTACATCATCAGATTCTAAGTTAAAAACGGAAACACAATTCTCAACAGCTTGTTCCACACCTACTCGTTGAATAGTACCTAACACTACTTTACGAGCTTCTTGTTCTGCTGTTAGTTTTGATTCTTCAATGGTTGTTTGAACAAAAGCCATTGCATCTGCTTTGGCTTCATCTTTTAAGGAGGTTACTAACTCTTTCTTAGCGTCTTCTGCAGATAAACCAGAAATTTGTTCTAACATATCTACTTGACGTTTGTGCGTTTTCTCTAAATCACTCTCTTTCTTATCTAAAAAATCAAGTTTAAAGTCATAATCTTTCTCCTTTTGATCTAAAGATAAGTTCAATTTTTTATTCTTATCTACTTCAGATGCTACTTGAGATTCTCTATCTCTAATTCTTTTTTCTACATCTGATATTTTTTTCTCGCGAGATAAAATAAATTTTTCATGCTCAGACTTTAATTCAATAAACTTTTCTTTAGCTTGTAAAATTTTATCTTTTTTTAAAGAGTCTGCTTCAATTTTAGCTTCTCTTAAAATTGTTGAGGCTTCTTTTTTATTTTGACTATTTAATTTATTTGACTTTATTTTTTCTAATATTTTAAATATTATAAAACCGATAATAAAACCAATTATAATTCCCACTGTAGGGGTTATTGTAAAATCTTGCATAATTTAAATTTAGTACATAAAAAAGCCTACTTCAGCTGAGTTTATATAAACTCCATTATGTTAGGTTTAGGACTAACTAGTTGATCAAGGATCCATTCAAGATGGCTTGCTTTAACAACTAAGACTTATCCTTCATAATAGATTAGTGTTGAGTTTATCAAACAATTACTAACGTAGGCAGTATGTTATTAATATATTTTAGAGAACTTATTCTAAATGACTATTAACCAAATTGGTAAGAGCATTTATTTTAGTCAATACTCCTGTATCTGTTGATGATTCTTCTAATTGTGAAATTTCTAATTTGGAAGCAAATTGTAAGGCACACATTGCTAAAACATCTTGTTTATCGCTGACCGCATAATTTTGCTCATAATTAGATATTAAATTATTTATCGCTTGTGCCGCTTTACGCATTCCTTCTTCTTCTTGTGTACTATTTACACTTAAAGGATAAGATCTTCCGGCAATTACAATATTAATTTTTAATTTTTCCAATATTTAATGAACTTACTCATTCAACTGAACTATACATTTATCGATTTCTCGAATCAAAGTATTTATTTTGAGTTTTGTATCTCTTTTATCTTCATTACTACCTTCAATAGTTTTAGCAATTTTTAATAGATTATATTCATTTTGATTATGTTCTATTATTTTTTGCTGCTCTAAAATTTTATATTGAGATTTACCTATATTTTGAAGTAATAATTCATTTTCACTTTTTAAAAAATCGTAATTGGAAAGTAAGTTTGTTAACTTATCTTCCAGTAAATGAATTGCTTCTATAGATGTGCTCATTTTTTACTTTAAGAAAAAACTATACAAACAAAGTTAATATTCTTTTTTCATTATACAAGGTTTAAATCGTTTTTACTTATCATTTGAAATTCATTAAGTTTACAAGTAATCTCAAAATTTACTATTTTAGCTTAAAATAAAATTTTCAATGAAATTTATTAAGATATTACTATTATTAATTTCATTTTATGGGTTTTCCCAAGACAAATATCTAAATAATAATTTTAGAAGCCCGTTAGATATTCCTGTTCTTCTATCTGGTACTTTTGGAGAACTACGTAACAATCATTTTCATTCTGGTTTAGACATCAAAACAAAAGGTATTCAAGGTTTAAAGGTTTATGCTGTTGCGGATGGATATGTTTCACGAATTAGAGTCTCTCAGTATGGATTTGGAAAAGCAATTTATGTGACACATCCAAACGGATACACAACAGTATATGCACATTTAAATAAATATGCATTAGAGATTGAAAAATATGTAAAACTTATTCAGTATGGAAAGAAAGAATATGTTACAGGTAATATTTATTTAAATGATGACAAATTCCTTGTTAAAAAAGGTGAAGTAATCGCTTATTCTGGAGATTCTGGAGGTTCTAGTGCTCCTCATTTACATTACGAAGTAAGGGACTCTGAGACCGAAAAAATTATTAATCCTTTATTTTTTAATTTATACCCAAAAGATCGTACGAAGCCAACTATCAAATCTTTGATGATTTATACACTAAACGATAAATCGAGAATTAATAAAAAAGACATAAATTTATTAATGCCTGTAAAAAAAATAAGTAATGGTATCTATAAAATAGATAAATTTTCTGCAAATGGGAATATTGGAATTGGCATAAATACTTTTGATAAATTAGATAATGCTAATAACAAAAATGGAATTTATAGTTTAGAAATGTTTGTAAATAATAATCGGGTATATTATCATGATTTAGAGACCTTTTCATTCTCTGAGAGTAAACTTATTAACTTGTTAATAGATTATGATTATTTTAAAAAAAATAATACTAGAATTCAAAAAATATTCAAAGTTGATAAAAATAACTTATCTATTTATAAAGATTTAAAAAAGAATGGGGAGCTATTAATAAGAGACAATTTTAATTATGATATTAAAATAATTACAAAAGATTTTGAAGGAAATTCAAGTATTTTAAAATTTCAAATTCAAGGAGAAGAAAATAATACTATAATTTCTAAGGAAAAAGACACTTCCAGTTATAAAATTTTAGCTAATAAATTTCAAAAATATACATTTGATAATATTATGATAGCTTTTCCTGAAAATACTTTTTACCAAGATTGTTATTTGGATATAAAAAAAGAAAATGATATAATTAAAATTCATGAACCAATTATTCCTTTAAACAAAAGCTACAAATTAACTTTTGATGTTTCTGAATTTTCAGAAAAAGAAAAACAACAATTATATATTGCTAATGTTGATAGAAAAAAATACCCTGTATATCAATTTACTCACAAAAAAGAAAAACTATTCTACACAACAACAAAGTCTTTGGGTAAATTTCAATTACTCTCCGATAAAGAAGCTCCTATAATAAAACCTTTATTTTTTGAAGATGAACAGTGGATTTCTAATGCAAAAACATTAAAAATTAAAATTTCAGATACTAATTCTGGAATTAAGTCTCATTACGCAACAATAAATAATGAATGGATTTTAATGGAGTATAATCATAAAAAAGGCATATTAACATACAATTTTAAGGATAAAATATTGTTTGGTAGTAAACATATCTTTAAACTTGTAGTTCTAGATAATGTTTTAAATAAAAGTACAATCACTAAGACGTTTTACAGAAAATAATTAAACTATTAGATCTCATACGTGAAAAAATTATTATTATTTTTAATTATTACACCAACTTTAATATTGGCTCAAAAAACAACATTACTTAAAGGTGTTGTAAAAAACACTAACAATCAACCCATAGAAGGAGTAAGTGTTAAATTTAAAGACTCTGGAACAATTACCGATGCTAAGGGAAATTACAGGATTATAATCCCTTTAAATCAAAGTATTACAATTGTATATAGCCATATTTCACATTACTCTTTAACAAAAAAACTTACAGTAAGGAATAGAAATATTATAAGGTATTCACCAATATTAAATTCTAAAACAGAAAAATTAAACGAAATTATTATAAAAAATAATAAAAACAATTCACAGGGAATCATAAATATAGATGTTTTAAAAGCGAAAAATATTATTGGTCCAAACGCAGGTATAGAAAATACATTAATGACTTTACCAGGTGTAAATAATAATAATGAACTTAGTACTCAATACAATGTTAGAGGTGGTAATTTTGATGAAAATTTAGTATATGTTAATGGAATTGAAATTTATAGATCTTTTTTAATTAGATCTGGACAACAAGAAGGGTTAAGCTTTATAAATCCTGATTTAGTGAAAAATATAAATTTTTCAGCAGGAGGTTTTCAAGCAAAATTTGGTGATAAGCTTTCGTCCGTTTTAGATATTACTTACAGACAAGCAAAAAAATCAAAAGTTTCAATTAATACCAGTGCTTTGGGAGGTAGTATAACTTTTGAAGGACAAATACTAAATAATAAAATAAGTACTATTACAGGTGTCAGGTATAGAGACAACAGTCTTTTTGTAAATAGTAAACAAATAAAAACAAACTATAGACCCAGGTTTACTGATATTCAATCTTTTATTACCTACAATGTATCTGATAATTTGACTTTTAATTTTTTAGGGAATTTTTCTTTAAATAATTATAATTATACTCCAATAACTAGAAGAACTCGTTTTGGTACTATAAATGACCCTTTGGAATTAATTGTCTTTTATGAAGGGCAAGAAAAAAATAATTATCTAACATTATTTGGTGCTTTTTCTGCTAATTATCAAATTAGTGAAAATATAGATATTACTGCTACAGCTTCGTCATATAATACTCAAGAAGAAGAATATTTTGATATTTCTGCAACTTATAATTTAGGTGAAGTTGATGCAAATATTGGTTCTGATAATTTTGGAGAGGTTGATTTTTCCGAAGGAATTGGATCTCAATTAAATCATGCAAGAAATGATTTAGATGCTTTAATCAATAACTTTCAATTAAAAGGAAAATATAAAAAAGATAATTTGGAATTATCTTTAGGTATGAAGTATCAACATGAAAATATTAAAGATCGAATTAGGGAGTGGGAAATCATTGATTCTTTAGGGTTCTCTATTCGTCCCCCATTATCAATTAGTAATAACCAACCTTATATACCTTTTGAAGGACCAATATTACCATTTCAAAATATTAGAGAAGATAATAATGTTAATATAAATCGTATTTCTGGTTTTTTACAAATTAACCAAAAACATTTTTTAAATGATACTGAGATTTGGTACAGTGCAGGCCTAAGATTTCAAAACTGGTTAGTCGAAGGAAACAGTATTACTTCAAAAAATCAATTAATTATTAGTCCTAGAGCACAATTTGCTATAAAACCCAATTGGACTAAAGATATGTTATTCAGAATATCTGGAGGGTTTTATTCTCAACCACCATCATACAGAGAATTGAAAAATTTTAATGGAAAATTAAATATTAACGTTAAAGCTCAAAAATCTATTCATTTTGTCTCAGGAATAGATTACAGTTTTTCTATGTGGCAAAGACCATTTAAATTAACTACAGAGATTTATTATAAAGATTTAAGTAATGTTAATGCATATTCTATAGATAATGTAAGGATAAGATACAGAGCAGATAATTTAACAACAGCTTTCTCAAAAGGAATTGATTTACGTTTAAATGGAGAATTTATTGCAGGAAGTGATAGCTGGGTTAGTATAGGTTATTTAAAAACTATGGAGAATATTAATAATAAAGGTGCTATTTCTCGCCCTTCTGATCAGCGTGTGAAATTTGGTATTTTATTTCAAGATTATGTGCCAAATTTGCCAGATTTAAAAGCCTATTTAAATTTAGTCTATAATACAGGAGTTCCAGGAGGATCACCATCCTATTCAGATCCTTATAAATTTCAGAATCGTTTACGTGATTATAAGAGAGCTGATCTTGGAGTATCGTACGTAATTACAGATTCTAAAAAACAATATAGTACTGGGCTTCTCTCTAAATTTAAAGAATTGACGGCAGGCATAGAACTCTTTAATATGTTTGATATCCAAAACTCTATCACTAATACATGGGTAAGAGATGTATATTCTAAGACTCAATTTGGAATACCAAACTACATGACTGGAAGGGTTTTAAATTTTAAAATAGGAATGAAATTTTAAATAAAAATTGTTAACTAGATCTAACTTAAAATTTGTGCTGAATGTGCTTTTGTCTTTACTTTAGTAATTATATCTTCAATAATACCGTTTTCGTCGATAACAAAAGTTGTTCTATGAATTCCATCGTAATCTTTACCCATAAATTTTTTAGGTCCCCATACACCATAGGCATTAATTACAATCCTATCTTCATCCGCCAGTAAAGGAAAAGGTAATTCATGTTTCTTTATCCAACTTTGTTGACGTTTTGCAGAATCTGCACTCGCACCCAAAATAGCATATCCCTTAGCTAAAAAAGAATCATAATTATCTCTTAAATCACAAGCTTCAGCAGTACATCCAGGAGTACTTGCTTTTGGATAAAAAAATAAAACTAATTTTTTACCCCTAAAATCAGAAAATTGAACAATATTTCCTTTTTCGTCTTTAGATTCAAAATTTGGAGCGTTATCTCCTATTTTTAATTTTGTCATTTAATAATTTTTTCAAAATTGATTAATTGTAAATTTACAAAGTCTTAAAATATATCTCTACTTTTTACTTAAAAAAATTAATTTACAACTTTGTATCTTCGTTTCTTTTAAATTCATGTTATGACTAAACAAGAAAAAGTACAATTTGTTATTACTAAATTAGAGGATTTATATCCAGAAATACCAATCCCCCTGGATCATAAAGATCCATATACTCTTCTGATAGCTGTTTTACTATCTGCACAATGTACTGATATTCGCGTAAATAAGATTACTCCTTTATTATTTGCTAAGGCAGATAATCCGTTTGATATGATTAAGATGTCTATTGAAGAAATTAAAGCTATTATAAGACCATGCGGATTATCTCCTATGAAATCTAAGGGAATATTTGGTTTATCTAAAATTCTTATTAAAAAATATAATGGTGAAGTTCCTCGATCTTTTGAAGGGTTAGAAGAATTACCTGCCGTTGGTCATAAAACTGCAAGTGTGGTTATGAGTCAAGCCTTCGGCGTACCAGCTTTCCCTGTTGATACACATATCCATAGATTAATGTTTAGATGGAATTTGTCAAACGGTAAAAATGTAACTCAAACGGAAAAAGATGCAAAAAGATTATTCCCTATAAATATTTGGAATAATTTACATTTACAAATGATTTGGTATGGACGAGAGTACTCTCAAGCTAGAGCATGGAATTTAGATAAGGATATTATTACAAAGACTATTGGTAGAAAAACTATTATTAATAACTACTATAAAAAATGATTTCATAAGTAGTATATTTTATAAATAAAAAGCTTCAACATTGTTGAAGCTTTTCCTCTTAATTCAAATTCAATTCAATGAAGTCTTTTGATTTTCTTTCTATTAAAATAAATGACTTGGAGAAATTAATCAAAAATTGAACTGTTTCTTGTTTGGGTTGCATTTGTAAATCAAATGACTTTTTAGAGTAGAGTTTCATCATATAATTTATTTATTATTTGTTTATAATAATTTAAACGATAATACTCTCAGTTTATTATTAATTTATTAAAATAATTTTATTCTTCTCTATTAATTTTCTCATATTCATTAATGCATATCTCATTCTACCCAAGGCAGTATTAATACTAACACCAGTATTTTCGCTAATTTCTTTGAAACTCATATCCTTGTAAATTCGCATAATTAATACTTCTTTCTGTTCTTTTGGTAATTCCTCTACTAGCTCTCTAACATCTGAAAAGATTTGTTCTTGAATCATTTTTTTTTCTGCATTGAGACTGTCATCACTAATTATGGAAAAGACATCAAAATCATTTGAACTTTTAAAAGAAGGCATACGGTTAGTTTTTCTAAAATGGTCTATGACTAAATTATGAGAAATACGCATTACCCAAGGTAAAAACTTACCTTGTTCATTATAATTTCCTTTTTTTAAAGTTCGAATAACTTTTATAAAAGTATCTTGAAAAACATCTTCAGTTAAATCTCTATCTAAAATTTTACTGTAGATAAAGCTATATAAACGTTGCTTATGTCTATTAATTAAAACTTCTAATGAAGATTCATTTCCATTAATATAATTACTAACTAAAGTACTATCTGGTATTGAGTTTTTACGATTCATAAGATTACTTTTTTGTATGCCGAGATGCATTACATTATTATTAATAATAATTTTAAAAAGTAATTTTTCCTTATAAGCGATTTAGATTAAGAGTTTGTTACCCAAATATGATTAAAATTATTCATCTAAACAAACATTTTAACTAATTTCAATTTAATTCATTTATTTAAGAAGTAGAAAAGTGGTATTTTTAGCACTTATATTTTTTTTAAATGAAAGCAGATATTTCTAAAGTAAATCCTAGAGAAAACATTATTATTAAGGGGGCTAAACTTCATAATTTAAAAAATATTGATGTTGTAATACCTAGAAATAAATTAGTCGTTATTACTGGACTTTCCGGTTCAGGAAAGTCTTCATTAGCTTTCGATACTTTATATGCCGAAGGGCAAAGGCGATATGTAGAGAGTTTAAGCTCATATGCAAGACAATTTCTTGGTAAGTTACACAAACCTAAAGTAGATTATATAAAAGGAATTGCACCCGCAATTGCAATAGAACAAAAGGTGAATTCCACGAATCCAAGATCTACTGTCGGAACATCTACAGAGATTTATGATTATATCAAATTATTATTTGCAAGAATTGGTAATACCTTCTCACCTATTTCAGGAAAAATAGTTAAAAAAGATACTGTATCAGATGTTGTTAATTTTATAAAAGAATTTAAAGAAAAAACAAAGTTATTATTGTTAGCACCAATAATTATGAGTAAAGATCAAGATTTAAAAACTCTTTTACCTGTTTTGGAACAACAGGGCTATGCTCGTTTAAAATGGAATGGAAAAGTCTTTAGAATTGGAAAATTCCCAATAAATGAATACAAAGACGAAGATTTATTTTTAGTTATAGACCGAATAATTACAAAAAATGATGAAGATTTCTATAATAGAATTGCAGATGCAATACAAACCGCTTTTTTTGAAGGAAAGGGAGTCTCTATTATTGAAAATATAGAGGATAATGTATCTACAAAATTTAGTAATAATTTCGATTTAGACGGTATGTCTTTTTTAGAACCAAATACACATTTATTTAGTTTTAATAATCCCTATGGTGCTTGCTCAAGTTGTGAAGGTTATGGTAATATAGTTGGTATAGATGAAGATTTAGTAATACCAAATACGAGTTTATCTATTTATGATGACGCTATATTTCCTTTTAAAACACCTTCTTTTATTCATTATAAAGAGGCCCTGGTTAGTGTTGCCTTTCAATTTGATATACCAATACATAAACCATGGTTTGAACTCTCAGAAAAACAACAAAAATTAGTATGGGATGGAAATAGAAATTTTAGAGGAATTCATCACTTTTTTACTGCTCTAGAAGAAAAAAGTTATAAAATTCAAAATAGAGTTATGCTTTCTCGTTATCGTGGTAAAACAAAGTGTACGACATGTAATGGTAATCGTTTAAGAGTAGAAACAGATTATGTGAAAATTAATAATAAGACAATTTCTAATTTAGTATCCCTTCCTTTAGATGAATTATCTTTATTTTTTAAAAATATTAAGCTTAATAATTATGAAGAAAAAATTGGTAAACGTTTATTAATAGAAATTAATAATAGATTACAATTTTTAAATGATGTTGGATTAAACTATTTAACTATTAATAGAACTTCAAATACACTTTCTGGTGGTGAAAGTCAACGTATAAATTTAGCAACTTCTTTAGGTAGTTCTTTAGTTGGGTCTATGTATATTCTAGATGAACCAAGTATTGGACTTCACCCAAAAGATACTGAACGTTTAATCGGTGTTTTAAAAGATTTACGAGACTTAGGAAATACAGTTATTGTTGTAGAACATGATGAAGATATCATGAGAGAAGCTGATTATATTATAGATATAGGCCCTGAAGCAGGAACATTTGGAGGAAATGTAGTTGCAGAGGGTACTTACAAAAGTATTATAAAATCTGATTCATTGACTGCTAAATATTTAAATGAAGAATTAAAAATTGAAATACCAATACAGAGAAGGAAAACAAAAAATGTTATTAAAATTTTTGGTGCTAGAGAAAATAATTTAAAAAATATTGATGTAACCATACCTTTAAATAGTTTAAGTGTAATAACTGGTGTGTCTGGATCTGGTAAAAGTACTTTAGTGAAGAATATTTTATATCCATCTCTGCAAAAAAAACTAACAGGCTATGGTAATAAAATTGGGCAACACACCTCTGTTTCCGGAGATTTTAATACTCTTAAAAATGTAGAATTTATTGACCAAAATCCTATTGGAAGATCATCAAGGTCAAATCCAGTTACGTATATTAAGGCATATGACGATATTCGTGCATTATTCTCAAATTGTAAATTGTCAAAAATCAGAAATTACAAACCCAAACATTTTTCTTTTAATGTTGAAGGAGGGCGTTGCGAAATTTGTAAGGGAGAAGGAGAAGTTACTATCGAAATGCAATTTATGGCAGATGTTCATCTTGAGTGCGAAACCTGTTTAGGTAAACGATTTAAAAAAGAAGTACTTGAAGTTAAAGTCGATGGTAAAAATATTAATGATATTTTAACTTCAACAATTGACGATGCTGTCGATTTTTTTATTGAAAATGGAGAAAAAAAAATATCACAAAAACTAAAACCTTTACAAGATGTTGGTTTAGGCTACGTAAAACTTGGGCAATCTTCTTCTACCCTTTCCGGTGGAGAAGCGCAAAGAATTAAACTTGCTTCTTTTCTGGTAAAAGGAACCACAAAAGACAAAACATTTTTTATTTTTGACGAACCAACAACAGGATTACATTTTCATGATATAAAAAAATTATTAATTTCATTCAATGCTTTAATAGAAAGAGGACATTCTATTTTAGTAATTGAACATAATATAGAATTAATAAAATGTGCAGACTACATAATAGATTTGGGCTTAGAGGGTGGTAAAAAAGGAGGAGAATTAATATTTGAAGGAACTCCTGAAGATTTAATGAAAAATAAAAAATCTTACACAACAAAATATCTATCTGCAAAATTAATAACCTAGTATTTATAATTATTTTAAAATAATTAAATAAACAAAAAAATCCTTCTCAAATGAGAAGGATTTTATTTTTGGGTGGAAGACGGGATTCGAACCCGCGACCCTCGGTACCACAAACCGATACTCTAACCAACTGAGCTACAACCACCATGTAATTTCGGGTGCAAATATAATTAATTTTTCTATTGTAGGAAAAGAAATATTTAAATTAATTTACTTAGATTTTCAACAGCTACATAACGTTCTGTTGTAAAGCCTTCTGCATATTCTACACCTATTAGTCGTCCTAGGTTTTTCGCTCGATAATCTATACTTTCTATGAAGTTCTTGCTTGAAATTGGAGTTTCTGGCTGAGTACTTTTTATATCATAAAATTGAGAGGAATAAGCTTTAACAGCATTTCTTTTAATTTCAATAAAGTCACTAACATCTACTACAAAATCTGGTGTTAAATCTTTCCATTGAATGTAATGATATACATGCTTCGGTCGCCAATGATCTTGTAGCTTTCCATCTAAGGTTGTTTCAATTTTCATTAACCCACTTAAAAAGCAAGCATCAGATACTAAATGACTCCCCTTAGGATGATCAAGATGTCTATCATCTATAGCATTACATAAAACAATATCTGGTTTATATTTACGAAGCATTTTAACAACCTCTAACTGATGGTCTTTATCATTCACAAAAAAACCATCTAAAAAACCCAAATTCTCCCGAACAGATATACCTAAAATATCACCAGCATTAGCTGACTCTTTATCACGAATTTCAGTATTACCTCGCGTTCCTAATTCACCACGAGTTAAATCTATAATTCCAACATTTTTTCCTAAAAAAATTTCTTTTGCTATAGTCGCTCCACAACTTAACTCTACATCATCTGGATGCGCTCCAAAAGCTAAAATATCTAATTTCATTTTTTTGTTTTTTCTATTGCTTGGTCAATATCAGCTATTAAATCTTTAGGTTCTTCAATTCCTACAGACAAACGAATTAATCCGTCTTTAATTCCTCTAATTAGTCTCTCTTCCATACTTAACAAAGCATGTGTGGTTTGCGCAGGACTTACAGTAGTACTCTCTAACCCGGCTAGGCTAAGAGAAGGTTTAATTAATTGTAAATTATTCTGAAAGGACATAGCATCTAAAAAACCTTTTAATTCAAAAGATAACATCGCACCAAAACCATGCATTTGAGATTTTGCTAATTCGTGCTGTGGATGACTTTTTAATCCCGGATAATAAACTTTATCAATGAATTTATTTCCTTCTAAATATTCTGCTATTACTTGTGCGTTTTTTGTTTGCTCTTTCACACGAATATTTAATGTTTTTAAGCTTCTCTCTAATAACCAAACTGTTTGATCACTTAAATTACCTCCAAAATTAATAGCTGTTTTCCATATCAAATCTATGTAAATTTGACTAGCAGCAATTGCTCCTGCAGATATATCAGAGTGACCCCCCATATACTTTGTTGCAGAATGTAATATAATATCTATTCCCAAATCAGCAGGATTTTGATTAATTGGTGAGGCAAAAGTATTATCAATCATTGTAATAATAGCATGCTCTTTTGCTAGATTTGAAATTGCTCTAATATCAGTTATACCCAATAAAGGATTAGATGGAGTCTCTATATATATTACTTTCGTGTTATCTTTTATTAGTGGAATGAAATCATGAACTTTATCAGAATCTGTAAATGAATATTCAATTCCATATTTTTCAAATTCAGAAACTATTAAATTGTAAGTGCCTCCATAAATTACTTGTTGAATAATTACATGATCTCCAGTCTTTAAAAAAGTAAATAAAGCAGTACTAATTGCGGCCATACCTGAACCAAAAATTAAACCAGCTTCAGTATTCTCTAGGATTGCTATCTTTTTACAAAGCATCTCTTGGTTAGGGGTGTTGAAGTATCTAGGATAGCGCTTTACATCTACTTCATCAAAAGCATATGAAGTAGACATGAATATTGGAGAAACTGCACCCTTATATTGTTTATCTTCTACTTCTCCTACGTGGACACATTTAGTATTGATTCCAAATTCATTATTCTTTTTCATTAAATCTAATATTGTGATGCAAATTTAAGAAATCCTAAACTAAATTTCTATAAAAATTGAATATCTTCGCTAACATGATTTCTATACTTATACTTGGTACAGGAAATGTGGCATCACATTTAAATAAAGCTTTTTTAAAGACTGAAAATGTAGATGTAATAAATATTAACTCTAGAGATTTAAAAGTAGTACCAAAAGCAGATGTTACCTTCGTAGCGGTATCTGACGATGCAATAGAAGAGGTTTCTTCTAAAATAACTAATTCATTTGTGGTTCATACCTCTGGAAGCTTTCCTTTAAAATCTTTAAAAAATAAGACGAATAAGGGTGTTTTCTATATGTTACAAACTTTTTCTAAAGAAAAAAAAGTTAATTTTTCTGAAGTACCTTTTTGTTTAGAAGCTGAAAGAATTAGTGATTATATGTTATTAGAAACATTAGCGAAATCTTTAGGTAGTAAAATTTATAATATAAATTCCAAACAGCGAATCTCACTTCATATTGCAGCTGTTTTTGTTAATAATTTCACAAATCATATTTACAAAATCGGTAATGATATATGTAAAAAAAATAATATTCCTTTTGAAATTTTACACCCATTAATTAAAGAAACTGCTATTAAGATCGAATCGCTACCTCCAGGAATTGCTCAAACCGGACCTGCAGTTAGAAAAGATTTAAAAACAATAAAAAAACATCTAGAATTATTGGATAAAGAAAATAAAAAAATTTATAAAATATTAACAAAATCAATACAAAATGGAAATTAGTTTCAAACAGTTATTACCAAAAATTACTACATTTATTTTTGATGTTGACGGTGTTCTTACAAACGGAATGTTGACAATTATGCCTGATGGCGAATTGGTAAGACATATGAATGTTAAAGATGGATATGCAATGAAAAATGCATTAAATAAAGGATATAGAATCTGTATTATATCTGGCGGAACCAATGAAGGTGTTAGAAAAAGATTGTCTCTTTTAGGAATTGAAGATATTTACTTAGGCGCGCACAATAAAATAAAACAATACCAAGAATTGTTGAAAAAATACAACTTACAACCAGAAACTGTTTTATATATGGGAGACGATGTTCCTGATTACCCCGTAATGAAAGTAGTAGGCATAGCAGCTTGCCCGAATGATGCTGTTGAGGAAATTCAGGGGATAGCAAAATATATTTCTAATAAAAAAGGAGGTGAAGGTTGTGTTCGAGACGTTATTGAGCAAGTAATGAGAGTTCAAGGAAAATGGTCAGATAATTTTGATTCTTCACTTTAAATTAATCTTTCAACTATTTCTTTACTAATATGAAAAAAATAATTCTCACTTTTCTGCTTGCTATATATTGCTTAACATTAAATTCTCAATCAATATTTGGTAAATGGATTTCCAAAAATGATAAAACGGGTGAAGTTGACTCTGTCATTGAAGTCTATAAAGAGAATGAAAAAGCTTATGCAAAAATAGTAGAAATCATAGATCCAAAAAAACAAAATTCTATCTGTACTTTATGTCGTAATGAACTTAGAAATAAAAAAATATTAGGATTGAATATTTTAACTGGTTTGAAACAAAATGGTACTGAATGGTCCGGAGGAAATATTTTAGATCCAAGAAATGGAAAAATTTATGACTGTTTCATAAAATTGATAAATTCCAATAAACTCAAGGTTAGGGGTTATATTGGTATCTCCCTTTTTGGGAAAACTACTTATTGGGAAAGAAGTAAATAATATCTGACTTTATTAATTTTTCTCTTCCTGTATGCCAAATTTAATACCAAATATTACAACCACTATTGGGTTCTTGAATATGAAAATTTATTAATTTCTAGTTCGAGTAATAGTTTAAAAAAAAATATTTTATAAAAACATTTTTGCTACTTTTTCAGATTTTTTACTAGAAGTATAATCATAAAAACCTTCTCCAGATTTTATTCCTAATTTTCCACCTGCAACCATATTAACTAATAAAGGACAAGGTGCATATTTAGGGTTTTTAAATCCATCATACATAACGTTTAAAATAGACAGACATACATCTAAACCAATAAAATCTGCTAATTGTAGAGGTCCCATAGGATGAGCCATTCCAAGTTTCATTATATCATCTATTTCTCTAACACCAGCAACATCATTGTATAATGTCTCGATTGATTCGTTTATCATAGGCATCAAAATTCTATTAGCAACAAAACCTGGGTAATCATTTACTTTTACTGGAATTTTATTGATTTCCTTCGTTAATTCAATTGTGAAATCCATAACATCATCAGATGTATTATAGCCCTTAATAATTTCTACTAATTTCATTATTGGAACAGGATTCATAAAGTGCATTCCAATAACTTTATCAGGTCTTTTAGTGACTGCAGCTAACTGCGTTATAGATATAGAGGATGTATTAGTTGCTAAAATTGTGTCTTCCGGACAAACCTCATCTAACTCCTTAAATATATTAGTTTTTAAAAGAGCATTTTCGCTAGCTGCCTCTATGACTAAACTTGCATATTTTACACCTTCTTTAATAGAAGTAAATGTAGTTATGTTAGATAATGTTTGTTTTTTATCTTTTTCAGAAATTTTCTCTTTAGCAATCATTCTGTCTAAGTTTCTAGTGATTATCGAAATAGCTCGATCTAAAGCAGTTTGAGAAACATCTATTAATTGAACATTATAATTAAATTGCGCAAAAGTGTGTGCGATACCGTTACCCATAGTTCCGGCACCTATTACTGCTATATTTTTCATCTTTTTTCTTTTTTAGAATTTTAATAATCCTGGTTATATGAATATTCTTTATAAATGAGATTTTTTAAATAGATTTTAACTTATTAATGAATTTAAAAGCAATCAATAATCTGTTGTGCAACTTTTAACGCCTCTGTCCCCTGGCTTAATGAAACAATAGGTGTTGAATTGTTATTAATTGAATCAGCAAATGATTCTAATTCGTCTAGAATCGCATTGTTATTCTCTATTGCTAAATTATCAAAGTATATTTGTTTTTTTACTCCTTCAGCATTTTCTAAAATCATTGCAAATTCATCTGGTTTTTCTGGAACATCTTTCATTCTAACAATTTCAGATTCTTTAGTTAAAAAATCTACTGATATATATGCATCTTTTTGGAAAAACCTTGATTTACGCATATTTTTCATAGAAATTCTACTTGCAGTTAAATTAGCAACACAACCATTTTCAAACTCTATTCTTGCATTTGCAATATCTGGAGTTTCAGAAATGACAGAAATTCCACTAGCATGAACATTTTTAACTTTAGAATCAACTACGGAAAGTATGATATCAATATCATGAATCATTAAATCTAAAACAACTGGTACATCAGTACCTCTAGGATTAAACTCGGCTAATCTATGAGTTTCAATAAACATTGGTGTATTAATCTTATCTTTAACAATAGTAAATGCTGGATTAAAACGTTCAACATGCCCAACCTGACCTTTAACATTATTTTTATTTGCTAATTTTGTAATATTTTCTGCCTCTATAACAGTTTTTGTAATCGGTTTCTCAATAAAAATATGTCGTCCTTTTTCAATTGCTTTTATAGCACAATCATAATGTGATAATGTAGGTGTTACAATATCGATAACATCTGAGGAAGTTATTAGATCATCTATTGAATCGAATAACTTGTAGCCAAACTCTTTGGAAATCTTTTCTGCATTTTCTTTAAATGGATCATAAAACCCTATTAAATCATATTTTGATGATTGCTTTAATAAACGTAAATGAATTTTCCCTAGATGTCCTGCTCCTAGAACTCCAACTTTTAGCATAAATGTGTATTTTAGTTATTTAATACTTTTGTGAGATAATTTTACTTTTAAATTAATTAAAAAAAAAGTTTTTAAGCTAATAATAAGGCCTTTAAATTTAAAAAATAAGTTTAACAAATATACAATTTTATAAGAATTTATTTATATTTATTAGTACTTTTAAGTTTTACAAATGAATCATTATTGAAAGATACATCAAAACATCAGGGGCTTAGAAACCAATTATCTAAAGTGTTAAATTCCAAAGGGATTACAAACGAAAATGTATTAAATGCAATTCGGCAAATTCCTCGACATTTGTTTATTGATAGTAGTTTTGAAGATCATGCATATAAAGATAAAGCATTTCCAATTGCAGCTGAACAAACTATTTCTCAGCCATATACAGTTGCTTTTCAATCACAAACTTTAGCTATCTTACCTAACGATAAAGTATTAGAAATAGGTACAGGTTCCGGTTATCAAACGGCTATTTTATTAGAATTAAAAGCTGAAGTTTTTACGATAGAAAGACAACGTGAATTGTTTAAAAAAACCTCTTTGTTTTTACCCAAATTAGGCTATAATCCTAAGCGTTTTATATTTGGTGACGGATATAAGGGGTTACCAGATCAAGCACCTTTTGATAAGATAATTGTTACGGCTGGAGCACCTTTTGTGCCAAAACCGTTGTTATCACAATTAAAAGTAGGAGGTATGCTATTAATTCCTGTAGGTGGTGAAAAACAAATAATGACTTTATTTATCAGGAAATCTGTTAAAGAATTTGAGAAAAAAGAGTTAGGAGATTTTGCTTTCGTTCCTATGCTGGAAGAGAAGAATTAGACAGGCAGTGTCTTTTTCTATTTACCGCTAAAAATATCCTTCAAAAAATAAAAAAGGCCAATGTCATACTGAACTTGTCGAAGTATATATTAAATATAAGTAGTCTTCGA